>Ga0157364_1002350_pt1 | contig 17481 bp, 16 predicted proteins | sample AttsexASBM2_FD_111476 | JGI IMG/M metagenome (GOLD analysis project Ga0157364, IMG submission 111476) | Fungus gardens microbial communities from leaf cutter ant in Ribeirão Preto, State of São Paulo, Brazil - Atta sexdens ASBM2 | ecosystem: Host-associated > Fungi > Mycelium > Unclassified ... | reverse complement strand
ATATATACGTACATACATATATGTATATATATATATATATATATATATATATATATTCATTCATTCTATCACGCTCTTTTTCTTTCATTCTTCCACTTTCCATCTCTCTACTTTTCTTACGCCGTTTAAAGGCGGTCGATCAACGGCGGAACGTATATATAGATAGATACGAAGTATTGAAAAGTATATAACTGCGCCAAACATGGTGCACAACACATGAACGGAACTTTCTCCGGTGGCACGTGTTGCGAGCAACTCGGTCACGCCGCGTCGCGTTGCGAATTCTCCCGATCGGTGCTTTTCGGAATGGACGAAGCGAGGCGTGTAACGGCGGCTTCATCTCATGAAATTCAATCGAGAATCTTCGCTCCGGATCAAAGTATTTTTGAAGAATAACATAAACGGTCCAAGTCGCAATCGCATGGCTTGCTGCACTCGTTAACATGTAACAGTATCGCGATTAAAATGTTCAAGGGTGTACATACGGGTGGACGTACTTGAACTTTTATATTAGATTTGTAGACGCGAAAAAAATTAGCTGCACGGTAAATATTCTTTCTTTCACTATGATTTTTATAAGTAACGCATTTTTGACCTGAAAAAAATATATATCTTTCTCCGCGATGAAACCTTTTAATGTTCCGCCTTGATTGACCGTCGACGATACGAAAACCGCAATAACGGAAAAATGGGGATCCCTTAATAGCAGGTGGTACTTTGACGCCGCTCGCGCCACTGACGATGCAAGAACTAAAATTGAGCCAAACATTGGACGGGGCTAACATGTCTCCTTACCACACCACCGGTGAGTTCGCCACCTCTTTACGTTTTCTTACGGTCGCGCCGAGTCATGTACATCTGTTTCGCTGAGCATAAGGTTTTATTAAGCCTCTCAGATATGCGCGTGTCCAACTAATATGTCCACATGTTAAATGTGTACTACCACGTCGAGTGTTTATGGTATTAACTTACCGCGAAATCAAATGCGGTATCTCCTGTTCTCCAGAAAAATCCTTTATTATCCACGATTTACATTTCCTAATGAATCAGAAAATGTATAATAAGACATACATATTGCAAATGTTTTAACGTAAAAAGATGATGACATTTTTTTTCTTTCTTATTTTTTATCTTTTTTCATTGTATTTTATGCTTAAATCAAATGGAAATAATACATTCTTAATTTTTTCTGTCAACGTAAGATCTTTCTCAGTAAACTAACATTTTTGTTAATATTTTTAAATGTCATTTACATATTAACTTGAGAATCATGAAGAGAATCATGAAAAAAAAAAGTGAAAGAAGGTTTAAACAAAAATGCCTGTTGCATTCGTGATAGGTATAATTTCAAAATAATTAATAAAAAAAATTCCAAATCCCAATTTTCTTCCTGATCCTCATCTAAACAGTTTAATTAAGCTTTAGACGTAAGGCGCTGATCGTTAGCTAGTGCTTGATTCGAATGTTGTGTTGTGTTGTGCATGGCCATAGCAGAGAGCAGTACCGTCGCAGTATCGTATGTTGGGGTGGGGGCCGGTGGGGGCGAGCAAAGTCCCCCGATTTCGTTACAGAACGAGACAAACGCCACCCCCGCGGCCCCCAACACCCCCGGAGGGGATCCCGGACTGACGGTCTTGCAGCCGCCAGTTTCTCAGCCCCAGGTAGCCTCTGCGATACCGCCGTACTCGACGATGCTTCCAAGTTTCGGACACTACGCCACCGGTGAGTACAACCAAAAACCGCTTGCTTAACCGTTCGTCAAGGACAAGCGCGCCCGTATACCCTTCGGGGGTTGAATCGAGCTCGGCGGTACGTTCAGAGGGTAAGTCAGAGCTCTGTCTGAGGAGCGCTGATTTACCAGTTCGGGGCGGTGAGCCACGGACAATTTTGTCGGAAAGGGTGGGTTTTATCCATTGGAGAAAATCACGTATCAATGAATGAAGGATACTATGATGATGTTATTCTTAATCGACGTGTAATTAAAATAATAAATCTTTTCTTGTGTGCTATTTATATAAATAATAATTCTCTTTATATCAATATTTAATTTTTTTTTTTAATAGAATTACTGCAGTTGTATTGTTTGGCATCAATTATAACAGTAATCACTATTTCACTTGAATAACAAGTATCATTACAAACCCACATGTTTCCAGTCTACAAAGTTAAATTGTACGCGAGAATTTAATTTATTCCTTAGTACACTTTCGCGCAAGTCTACTTGCAAGACCAATTTCGAGAATTAATTCAGACATTAACATAATGTGTTAATTTTAGAAACGTCGACAACTGTCAACCCACGCTAATTAGCTTATCGTTGACTTTTGTTTAGGTGGTGGCGACTACGCGTACAGCGCTGCATATTCTCAATATTCAAGTGCACCATACAGCGGCTATGGTTATGGAGCAGCGACAAGCGGGTTGCTCAGTAAGTAAACAGTGAGTATGAGTACCGATTAGGTTAGGGTTATCGAAATATGAAAATACTAGGAAAATAGGCCGATATATTTCGGTAACGCCAGGTTGATAACGATGCTAGAAAGAGAAGTAGTCAGCCGGCCGTTACACAATCAACTTGTTCGAAGTAATAAACGCGCGAAAGGCAATCGTATTCTTTACCCCGTAGAAATTATATGTACGCGATATACGAAGATACGAGCCGGGCAAAAACTTTATTTCTAGTTACGCTCATGTAACCGCGCACGCGGACACAATACCTCGCGATCTAAATAGAACTTCCTAGCTTCGTTCCTCGTTAACGCGAGCTGCGATTCGATTCATATCAGATAACATCGAACTAGTTCCCCATCGAAGCCACGTCGCGTTCTCTCTGTCCGATTCTAATATAACCCCGATTCAAATGCCTATCCTTCATAACGTACAAGATTGGCGGCATTAGGAGGAGATCGCGATACCTCGTGGTGCAAATATAGAAGAGAGCGCGCATCGCGCGTGCAGATACGAATAGAATAATAAACCTCTTTTTTTTTTTTCTTATCGGACACGCGATACGCTGTTAACCCGTACCTCGTAATACGTAATATAGATCCGTTTGCGATATCGCAACGCGCTCTCTCACCCGCTTCCCCGCGCACGCTCAACTTATTCCTCCTCGTTCTTAATATTCCACGCGAGCGTTACGTGAACGTTATAATTAAACGCGAAAATTAGATAGGAGCATCGCGGAAATTTATTCCATCTTAATTCTACGCGATATGATGCGCATGTATATAAACAGAATGGGAAAAGTTGTTGTAGCGAGAACGCGGCTGAATATGCAACGTTACAAATTGCATATAAAACGTAAAATATATAGAAGCGTGCGACGCTTCTAGAGATATTTCATTCGTGGATACGAATACATCAATTGAGCCTGCAAAATGTTAAATAGGGTATTGTATACGCAGGTATAGGGAAACCCACAAATTCTATGAGTGATGAACGTAATCGTTTTTCGTTCTAGACTCCACGTACTACTATTGCAACGGAGACACGTCCACTCATACATCACAACAGGGCGGCGGCGGTTGTACCAGCGGTGGTCCGGAAAGCAGCGCCGACGTGGCCAGTCGTTCGCCTCTGGCGGCTACCAGGGCTAGCAGCGGGGCCAGCGCTGCCTCACCGACCGGAAGCGCCTGCACGAAGCCGGACCACACCTCCGCCACACCGACGGATCTCTACCTGGCTTGATGATTGAACCACACGATGGGACTCTCGACCGAACGTTCCAATAGCCAGCGGAGAGACAGTGAGCTGCGACAACGGACGCCATATCACGAAGAGACACCATCTCGACATTAAGCAATGATCTCCTTTTAACTGCTTTGGGAATGCGCGATGGAAAATTTAGAGTGCGAAAGATATCGGTGAATCTACAAGGAAGATTAAATGTCCGAAGAAGAAGAAGAAGAAGAAGAAAAAAAAGAAGAAGAAGAAGAAGAGGAAGAACAAGAAGAAGAAGAAGAAGAAGAAGATTAGGATGACTCGCGATGAGGAACGTTAAAACGAATCTAGAATTAGCTGCGCTCGGAATTTTGAATTCCATTGCGTTCAAGATGAATAACAGGACTTGGGAATTTGTTCTAATCGAGCGCGCGACGTGATTCCGCGCAAAATGAGCTTGACGCGAGTGACGGTCACGTCAGAGTATTGGCGTACAGTTCCCTCGTATTGCCACTGTTCTTCGCAGTATGAACGTTCCCTTCTATGTTTTATTTATTAATCGTAATCCGAAGAATCATCGACCGATTGACTTATCAATGTTAATGGTGGCGATGCGAGTAAATCTCGAATGCTCGAAAGCGTTGAAGACGACATCGCCGCTCTCTGGAGAGCCGCGATGGTAGGTAGTTTAATTTAATGATCCTCAGTTAGTGTAATTTTCACGCGGTGGTCGTGACCGCCCTCGCGAGCGCGCGCTCGCGTGGCACACATAGTCGCCGACCATGTAAATATATATAAATTGAACATATATAAATAAGAATAAAATATATATATATATATATATATATATATATATATATATATATATTATACATATGATTCGTGTAAACAAAGTCAAGCGCCCCAACGGCACGTTTTTCTCTCCTGTAGGCACGACGACCCCTCATCCCTTTAAGAATATCGTAGAGAATAACACGATAAGTTTGAGATTTTTAAATCAGGAGTCGACTGTAATGATCACTACTGTTAAGGATATTATATATATTTTTTGTAGAAACCAAAGACCATATACACACGCGCGAGTAAACTCAACACATGCACGTACACATGCACGCACGCAGCACGCACCGACATAAGACATATACATCATACGGATCGTTGAACGAGCACGTCGCGCAGTTGCGGCAAAAAAGCGTGACCTTTGCGCCGGTTTTGAGCGGACTCTTCACACGGATAAGTAATGCGTAGTCGCGAGCGACGTGTAGGATCGACATAAAAATTGAAAAAAAAAAGAGATTATAATTATTTGAAAAATAACTTTATTACTCAAAAAAATTCAAAGAATTGATATTTTAAAAATCATTTTTAATTTTGCTAAGGTGGTAAGTACGTGCTAACCGCGAATTATATGTCGAGATACCAATCATTATTGTACGGAGGACTTTCTTGCTTATTCGTGATAATTAGCGCAAGTCGGCGCGTGGACACTTCCTCGACAGCCCGACGATCACGCTCGTTCTCCCGTTCCGTTCGACGCATTCGCCACGCTTCCGCTTTACAGCGGAAGTCATACTAGTTCCCGTTCGTCGTCGGGTGGAACGCGCGGGAGAAGATTATCACGAAGGCACAATTAGCGTTGGGCGTCAGAGATTTTTTTTAATGAGAAATTACATTCGTAAGCGCACGCGCGTTCTTTGATTTAATTACCGTGTTAATCATTGCATCAATGATGCTTCAACGGCACGCGCTACAGATTTCATGCGTCTCGAATTTATTCAGCTTGCCGGATAATTTTGTAGATTGAAAATTATTTGACAATTCTACTTAATCCGACAATTTCTAGTCACATTCGAAAGAGATGCGTTAGTAAACCAAATATTGAAATAAATAAAACAGTAAATTAAATGACGAATATAATAATGTCATAAAATATTCTTTCAATTCATTAGTGTCGATCCAAAGCGTGCTCGCAAAATCGAAATTGTTATTGATCCCAGTCAATTGGTAAAATTTCTGAACCTCTCGCGCGATGTTCCGTCCGTGTCGATAGCCTTTTATCAAATAATTAAACTTTATTATTTTTATCGCGAAAATCATTTTATCTCCGTTGTCTGTGTTACACTCTTTTGCACTTGAATTTGATTTATCATAAAATTAACGAGGTTGCAACTGACATTTTTAAATTGCTAATCAAATCGTAATTATGATATCTATTGCTTGCAATTATAAAATGCCACGACAACAAAATGAAGCCCTGCAGAAAGGAAAAACGCAGACCCTAAAAAACATTAAAACGCGAGATTTTTATTTGCTGTAATCCCAGTAACAATTTTATCGGCTCGGCATTGTTAAATGAAAGCATTTGTATCAAGAAAAAGTTTAAGGAATAATTCAGCACGTGCATGCATGAGATATATTTGAATTTCAATTGACCAAACATCGGCTGGATCATTGTGTCCGATGTTCGGTACGATTTTTTTGCCTACTTATTGTTACTTTATCGCTATTATCATAATGAAGCTGATTATTAATTATTATTCTATTTGCTATTTTCACTATTTTCATTATTTTATCATTATTATTATATTTTATTATTATCATTATCATCATTATATTATTTAATACGTTTATTATTTATTAATTGTAATGATGACCTATGTGTAATAAGTTTTGCCAAAGAATCCGTTGAGAGAGCAATATTGCATAAACGTTTTATAGTCTCCATAGGAGGAAAAGCTGATGAAGAGCACAAAAACAATTGTAATACGGAATTGAATATAGAAGATACAAAGAGAAAAACGACTGTGTGCGGCATTCGAGCGATGAGCGGAATTGCGAATTCGTTTGTTGCGAATTATGTATTTGTTAATTGGAAATTTCGACTTGAACGCCGCAGCCGCGCATTTTTAATCGAGCACACACGACTATCTCATTTTATTTTATTTGTTCCGTGTGATATTCTTGTTCCGTGCGCCGCTCTTGCCGAGTCTCGCTGTTGATACTTGCAAACAAAACTCTGTACATCCTTTTTAAATAAATATGAGGTTTATATATGAAATTTATTTTAACATCTAATACCCTAAATTTTCCATATACTATAAATAATATTTTTAAATATAATATTCGATTAATTGTTGAAGAAATCAAATATAAGCAATCTGCAAAAATATTTTCAAAAATAACACAAGGAAAAAATATCTTTAAAATTTAATATTTCTTCTTTTTTCAAATCATCATCTAGATACTAAAAATCTAAAGAAAATTATTTCCATCCTGCTACTATATTGCATATGTATTATAAAACATAAAAACTAAAAATACAATTATAAATGATATCACTACTATCAATTTTGTTATATGGAGTTGTAAATATAATAAACATGAAAATACAAATAAATTTGCTGAAATAAAAGTGAATAAAGCTATTAAAAGCGAAACCATTAAAGCTATCTTTTTTTTTGTAAATATAGTACAATATAAAAATACTTTTTATTCATATCGAGATCGATATTTTGTAAAACAAAGTTACAGCATAAAAATTTATTGATAATTCATGAAAACGTGCGTTTAGCGACATCTGTTCCAAATAATATACACTCTTATGTAGACATATATAGGGAAAAAAATCAATAATTAATATAATTAAAGGAAAAAACATAGCTATAATAAATTATGAAAGACACTATATAGAGAAAAAAATATTGCATTATATCAGCTATATTTTTATATAAAAATTCTTTGTTTATTAGCGCACTGTACTGATGGCAATGGATCTCTAGTCGTGAACGTGCATTTCTCCCTTATCGGCGTTATGCAATTAAGATATCATATACAATAGTGTAAATTTATAGTGTTGTCTCCGTTCTATAAAAATTAACTATTAGATCAATTAGGCGTGGGTAAGAATCGATACAGATAGAATGTAATTATTTTCCTTTTTATATAATATCATTATTATGTTCAATAACATATACATTCCTGAAACATCTTGTAAAAAATAGATATTTACGTATACATAAACAAGCAGAATGAATATTATTTTATGTTTCAATGTCCAACTGCTCCTTATATTCGAAATTGTACAACTGTCTTATCGTTAAATATAATGAAGTAGACGCACTTTATTACTTTTACGTTTATGCTTCATTTATTATAAACGTAACTTTCAGCACCGCCCCGTCCGAAACCTGCAATCACAGCGATCATTTCATTATACAAATCTTTAATATTAGAAGTGCAGTAAATATTACTTAATTTGGAAATAGTATAAAGAGCAATGAGATACGCACATAAATAGATGGAATAAGGAAGATGTATATTAATTTAATATATTAAATGCAGGACGGCGATGTTCTACGAAGGGTTTTGAATATGAAACAGTTTTAGAGGAAACGAAGCGTATCGCTCGAACCGAGACGAAAATTTCCATTTACCTCCTGGACCGAACAGGGCTGAATAGCAAGGGTGATTGCAGTAGGGTTTCCCTTCGTGCTCGGCATGACCCCCGGGTGTTAAGGTCTTATTGCATTTCTCGCAGCGTAAACACGAACCGTGCCAATCTTTGCCTAAGGATGTCTTCCTCTCGGCTGCAACACAAGATGAATGTTAACGCGCGCGTTCCGGTGTAACATAAAAGGCGGTACACCGCAACGAAACTAGTCACGCTTTCCATATTAAATTTTATGTTTCTACGGTAATGTGGTATTTGTATTAGAATATCATTTCCTTCCTTTGCCGCAAAGATCGCTGCAAGAAATAGAAATTAGTAGACATGCGTATTATTCAAAAAGAATGATGAAAAAATATTTTATGCTAATATAATATTAATGGAATGATATCTGAAATAAAATAAAATAATTAAAAATCTGAAAGGCGAACAATACAATGAAAAAATATTCTTATTTAATACAATAAAAAAGACTAATTTATCTAACATTATATTAACCATCGTTTGTTTTCAAAAAAACTTAAAATGAAAGAATCAACTCCATGTAGCTTGAGCACATTGCCGCATTGCCTCGTCTGTATCGCGGATGATGAGAATGATAAGTAGATGATAGAATCCTTCCATTAGCAATTTCATAATTAGAAACTCCAATATTGAAGTCCCGATGGAATCGATCGCCGTCTGTTATTCATTAAAGGCGCGAATGCGAAACATGCTCCGAACTTGTTTCATGTCGTCGACGGATTTAAAAAAAACTTCATATGCTTCACATTATTCATGTACCTCTCTTAATTCCCAAATGAATCTGCATGCATTAGTGTGCGTGCGAAAGAGACAATAGAATGTCGAAAAAAGATGGAATGATAATAAGAAAGCAATGAGAGCGTTGATTTAACTTTTTTAAGGGAATTGAGAATTTTGAAGCATTCCTTTAGATATTAAAATTTTCAATTTATGTATATTGGGTTGTCCGGAAAGTTCGTGCCGATTTTGAAGGAAAATTGAAGCGCAGAAGATTTAAATTTTAGTATACCTTTATTAAATTATATAGGTTAGTCGGCACGAACTTTCCGGACAACCCAATATTATGTTTCATTTTTAAATTAATTCAAACTTATAAATTCTTATAAATTCTAAATATTTGTAAAGATTATAAATATTTGTAAAGATTGTCATACTTGAAATAAGATAGATTTATCTTTTAAAAATTGTACTATTGCCAGTTATTCAGATAAGATTAATCATATGAGATCAAACACGTTGATAAAGACAAGTTCTCAATTTGCTAAGAGTCATTGACTCTGTGACATAATGCCATGAATAAAATATGATTTTCGAAGCTTTTTATATTAGCCTAAAATTGACATTTCAATGACTTCTAATATCTTCTTTCTTATGTGTATAAGCTCACGCATAACAATTTGACAGAAAAACTCGTGAAAACCGAAAACCGATTTTTCTTTTCTTCCGTTGCGTCACAGCATATCGCGCCATTACTGCATATCAAACCTACAGGAGAGACAAAAATGAGGCAAGAACCACAGCGGGACTGGGTGGTTGCATTCAAACGCTTCACCGTGTCTAGAAGAAGAAGCACAAAGGGCGGTAGCGCCAGCGAGGGAAATTGGAAAATGACGAGACGAGCGCGGTGGGTGCATCGGCGAGGAAAGGATGCGTCGATGAAAGCGAGGTGTAGCGGAGAATGAGGAATAGCAACGTATGGAAGAAGGAGAGAATGAAAAAAGAAAAATGAAAGAGAGGAAGAGAGAGAGAGAGAGAGAGAGCGCGCAGTGTATCGTGGGTAAGAAGGGTACGTGCATAAAGGGCCATTAGTTAATTAACTCCTAATTATCTGGCGACGGAGAAGCGAGTGCATAATCGTCAGCGGCATTCGCCGAGTTGCGCATCGCACCGGGAACGTGCGAAAAGGCAGAGACAGTAACGTATGTACGAATCGTTGCGCCCAGGCGCCAAACAATCGGCCTCCGTCGCTGATTGCATAGACCCTCGGAACATCATTCTCGGTCCTTACGTCTCTTCGTTCTTTTTATCTCTCTTCGTCGACGGAGACCATCCCTTTCACCGCAATCCGCACCCATGCCTGCATCACCCGCGCTCATTTCCTTTCAACCGCCGTCCACATCATCGTGTCCCTCTCCCCTCCGGAGCCTCTGCAGCTTTTACCTCCCCCCTCCTCCTCTCCCCTTTAAGAATCCCCAGAAAAACCGCTCGGATCTCAGATCTCGCATCTCGGTCTCTTCTCCCTTTTAGCGGGGGTTGCGGTGGAAACCGACCGACTCTTCTCTTCGTGGTTCCTCCTACTACCTTTTCGTACTGCGACTACGAGACCTGACCATTCTTCTCAGCAAACCTGTTTCGTGTGTCTGTGTTATTAGTATCCATGCGCGCGATATACTATGTTTCCTTTGTGTTATCCTCACGGCTGGACGGTTTATTGTTGCTGTTGCACTCGGAGCAACTCCGTGACTTCGACATAGTTTTTTCTTCCTCATTCAGTCGTCTCTCGTGTTACGATTATTTTCTTTCTTTTTCTCTGTTTTACCTTGCATTAGCATAATAGTTCTCTATGCGAGATGTTTAAGTATTATGCATAAATTTATTTTTTGTACGTATACAAAATAATAGAAAAAAATTCGACAAAATATAAACATACAAGTGTAATATAACTGCTTGTGCAAAAGGTTCCAATAATTTGCATGTTTTTGAGCATTTTATGCAAAAAAAAAGTGTCATTCGTATGTTCGTGACGCATCAGAAACGCAATCTATTTCCATCAATGGTCAATGGGTTTAAAAAAAAAAAAACAAACAAGATGCATAACCTCGATTAAAAATCGAGCGTCTAAACGCAAAATATGTGTGCGCGATAATCTTTTTAGAATCACTTATTTATTAATAGAATGGAATAAATATATTAGATTTTTTTGTAGCTACAACAAAAAAATATCTTGAATTTCGTAAAAAAGTGTACAATACTACAGAATTGTTCGTCCACATTGTTTATTTATGAATAGAATTACTATGCGTGATGCGCACTTTAAAATGCATAGTCGACTATAGATAACGTTATCGCAGCAATTTTGTCAACTAACTTACGATACAAGTATTACAACAACCGGTATAATACCGAAGTGCATTTAAGAAGGTTTCGAGGTCGCCTCCTCGTTTTCAAGAAGTATCGTTGATAACGGTTGACCAATTTTCAAAATAAAACTGATTAAAGTCGAATCGCACGCAAAGAATATTGCGTACAAATCACTTATTATGAAATGAGAGTGCAACGTTACGCCATAGACTTAATTTCAATGTAAATACGATGGCGCCTCCTCTCGCAGGTGCTGCAGCTCCTGTTACACAACTATGGATTGAGTTTATTCTATAGAAACTGACTGGATTACTCACTCACTACACTCGTAGTAAATTGGAGTCTGTATGGAGTGAAACTGACATAATGTTTGCTGTAGTGGATTCCGAGGTCGTTCAATGATATCATTGATGTCGTCAGCGCTCGTTTATCCATTTCAAGTATATTTATGTTCTTTTGATTCTATACCTTTCTTAATCCAGACACAATAAGAATTGATAAGAATATTTCGTACTATAAACTAATCTTTCATAGTTTATCAAAATTTTTTAGAAGAGTCAAAGTAAAATATAGGTAAATAACATGCAAAAGTTAAACATTGACGTTTCACAATATTACGTTTCATTTATCAAATGTGACTTCTGCTTTCAGGAAGACTGAAATGATAATATAAGGATATGACTGTATAACTAATTTTGAATAAAATTGATGCAAAACATAAAATTATGTTTCACACGCGTACATCGCTTTAATCGTTTTCTATTAAATGACGCATATATGTACTTAGAAATGGATCGTGTTTATCATATAATACGTTTATCAACATAAGATATTTCATAACTTCTTTTCTATTCACTGTGTGCTATATAGATAATCAATGTAATATGAATAATTTATTTGCATTTACAATATAAAACAGCAATATCCAAAAATTATGAAAAATTAAATTGTATAATTTTCAGCGTTCTTTATTTCCACTCTTGTATACATATAAAAACGACATGAAAAAATAATTCGAATATAAACATATATCATAAGAGTGAAATTTGATCTATAAATCAAGATATTTCATTTCGGTAACTTTCAATGCTACGGATAAAATGACCTTTGCTCACGATGATTAGCTTGTGCTAAACAATTGTACAAAGTACAATTCTTCGTATCAACAGTATCGAACATTCGGCTCAAATAGTACTGGTTTCAATATTTTGTAATTGTATTGATATTGTAATAATAATCGTCATCTTACCGAAATACACTGGCTTGTCGCACTTTGGACAATTCGGCATCTCGTTATGTGTCGTGAAGAACCGGCTTCTACTTCAACGAGGTTGTCTGTCCAACAGAAGAATGCTCTCAGCAGCGTGGTCAGACGCGTACTGGCCCTGAGAGCTTGGCAAGGTAACGCAACACTCTCCAGTTGATTGAGCGTGTGAACGTGTGTTAAGACTAACGGCTTGTGTACGAATACACGAGAGCTTGACCATGGCCGCGTGTGTTTAAGCATCGTGCAAATGTTACCTGCTCATCGTTATATAACGTACGAACATTTATCGTGTCTGCATATACGCATGGAACAATTTGGAAAGAACAATTTGGAAATATCTAAAAATTTAGTTGAATACAACTTTGACAATATACTAACAAACAAAGACATTATACTAACAAAATAATAATATAGGACTCTCAAATATAATGGATAATAACGCAAAAAAAGTTTTTGACATTCTAGCAACCGGCTTGAGTGTCCAATATAATTATTTTGATGGTCCAACAAAATTATTTTTAAATCTATATCTATCTCAATTTTTAGATAGCAAACTCTTTTTGTGCATTTTATTTAAATCCACATTTTAATTAAAATTTGTTTCAATAGAAAATATCGAAATAATTTTGAGATTAAAGATCTACTAAGAGAAACTTTAAATTAATAAAAATAAAATTGGTAAATAAAAAGAAAGCAGAAGAGAGAAATGGAGAATTTAGGACACCTTGTACATGTACAGATATTCGAGCAATAACGGAGAGACTCGAGGCTTGAGGCTTCGTTTAATACGTTCGCTTACTTTCTTTGGCTGAAGTAATCCCGTTAGTTATTGTTTAACAAATTCGTTATCAAAATTGTGCGACGCAAAGGTTCACGAGTATCCAGATCGATAGTTTGATTATGCGCGAATAACGGAGCTGTTCGAAGTATCGAACGACGGAATGCACTCGCTTCGAAGGTATTTACTCATAAAACTGCAACGCGATACCCGCGAAATTAATTAATTATCGGAATTTGGGTCGGGGAGCTACGCCGTGCAACGCCAGAGCGTAGCCAGAGGGCGATGTGGGAAATGCCGCTGTAAATTTTGGAATTTATTTTAACGAGATTATACAAATATCTGGTCGAGAGTTATTCGCTATCGTTCAAAAATTCAACTGCAGTCTTTACTTTTTATAATGTGCATATATACATATTATATGGACGTTCTAACAGAAAAACGAAATTTTTATCTGCTAATAACAGCTGCGAGAGCAGAAAATGTTGAAAATCCGAAAATATGTGTAATTATAAGTTAATTAGTTATTTACAAACTACGGAATTTTATTGTAATATCATGTTAATTTACATTAATAATTTCGACCAAAGCTATTGATGCAAATTAATATATTAAAATAAAATCGTATCAAAATAAAAAAACACTAATCATATCCTTTACCACATCCGGCTGAGGTGATTAGATTTTCGTTAATTACGCGCATTGTGCGTTAGTTTCTCACAAGCATTAGGGAGTCTTGGACCGATCAATTTATGCCGTTGACGCAAAAGAACGGAAAAATCACCATGCAAGAATACGATCCGGATCATATCGAGCTCATATTAGCGATCGAGAATGGGGAATTTGATAAGGCGAATGAAATTTTAACGAGTGATAGCGAAAATAGATATGTGCGTCCTGTGGGTACTCTTCAAGTGACAGCCCTGCAGATAGCTGCGTGGCAGGGCAATATAGATCTATTGAATCGACTCTACAAGAAAGGCGCTGACATAAACAGCATAGATAAAATTGGCAGATGTGCCCTTTATTACGCCGCATACAATGGTAATATTGACGTGACAAAGTGGCTCCTTCAACACGGAGGTTACATCGATGTCAAAGTCGGTATCTATTTGTGTACTAAGGACATCCCATATTCTTCACTGACAAAATCCTATCTGATGGGAAAGAAAGTTCGTACCGCGAAAATAATTCACAAATTTGCACTGCAGTAAACTCTCTAAAACTTTGTGAATTGTCACTCTGAAGAATGAAATCTTACTCTTTAAGATTGAAAATTGAGCTACTTTTTTCAAGACTGACTTAATTTTCACTCTTTACAGTGAGATTTCAGTCTAAAAAATTTAGAAGAAAGAATGAAACACATCAGGAATTATATGTTTTCGACGTTTTAGTTGCCGTTACCCGTATGTTGGGGAAGAACGCCATTGCACGAGGCGATAAAAAATAATCACGCAGACGTCGTGCGCGTTTTGGTGGAAGGCGGTGCGGATGTAAACGTTAAAGACGAACGTCTGATTACCCCATTGCTCTTAGCAGGAAGCGCGGTGAATCGCGATGATCTCAATGAGATGACTAAGTTCGTCGAGATCGTTAGGATCCTGGTCGCCGCAAAGGTGTTGGTTAACATTATTCATCCGGACACAGGTATTAGTCAATCAATACAGCGTTATGCAATATTAGAACCGTGATGTATCATCGTTGCGGTTTATACTTACTAAAACTATTATTTTTAACAACTTCGAAGCTTCGAAAAATATATTTGTGCGAATAAAAAAAAATGAAAATATATTCGAAAATATTTGTACATTTTTTAATGAAAAATATATATTCGTTACTATTAAATATATTAAAGTAATAATTATATAATTTTGATTCTTCAAAGCTTCGAAGATTGAAATATTAAAGAGTTTAAAAAGAAACATCGAAGTTCGAATATCGAAATAAGCCATCAGTCCTATACTTTATACCTTGTTTATATCCGATCCATCCACAAATCCATCACTATTAAAAGAAGTCTAAAAAATATTATTTACATATTATTTGTAAAACAATATAAATATACATTCAATTCTGCTAGGTACTACTGCTTTGCACCACGCGGCGATGTTAGGCAGTGCAGACGCGACGAAGATATTACTGTTAAATGGTGCATGGCCAACATACAAATGCAAGAGCTCCGGAAGCACGCCTCTTCATATCGTCGCGAGTACAGGGAGTATTGAAACACTAATGGTTCTACTTGAAGCAATGCAATGTCATAATATTGATATTGATACGCGCGATCAGGTTAACTATATGTCAGACACTGTAGTTCAAGAATAACAAATGCAATTACAAGGTGAAATTGTATATTATTCTTATATACGCAGATCAATCGTACAGCTCTTCATAGAGCGTCTTATCAGGGCCATCGTGAATGCGTACAAGCTTTAATCACTCATGGAGCTAATTTAGCTGCGGTGACGAAGACTGGTGTCACCGCTGTTGATGCTATATTCGCTCATATTTCGCGACCATTGACCTTTTTAACAGATATCTTGGATTCTTGCGTACGAACGATCAATAATTCTTCTTTGGAAAAATATGAGAATGTAAGGATCTCTTTATTTCTCCCATTAAAGGACTCCTTACAGATACAGATATCCTATTTCTTATACTGCTATTGCTTTTACCAAATTCTAATGAATGGAATGTCTGTCTAAAGATCACGGTTGACTTCGGTATATTGACTCCAAAGCACCAGATGCAAATGGCAGTGGTCACGGCCATTATAGCTGCAGCTTCGGATATAAGACAACTGGCAATATTGCAGCATCCACTTGTGGAGACATTTCTCAGACTAAAGTGGGCGAGATTAAGAATACTTTTCTTTCTTCTCATACTTGTACACTTTCTCTTCGTTATTTCTCTCTCAGTCTACGCCATAATATTTGTACATAATGACGCCGACCACATGGTTACTCGAAGAATCCTAGCGATTTGTTCTTGCATTCTTTTGTTCCACAATATGATTCAAGTTATATTAGAACCCAAGTAAATACACTTCCGAATAATGAAAATTTGAATTTTTTATTGATTTTTACTTGACATAATCTTCTTAAACATTCCAGGCATTATTTGAGACAACTTGAGACGTGGCTGTCGTTTATATGCCCCATGCTATCCTTAGTGACATCGATAGCGGGCGAGTTTGTAAAGTGTTCAAAGGAAGAAATAAAGTTGCAGCATTGCATGCATTGGGTACTACATTCCATCAGTATCGCAATTTTGTTGAGTTGGATGCAAATGATGTTATTAATTGGCAGAGTTCCAATGTGGGGATACTACGCACTCATGTTTTCTACCGTGTTGAAGAATATTCTAAAGGTTAGTCGAAGTAATTAATGTATCGATTTTTTTTAGACTAAATTATTACTACAATGTATACATTTTACAAAAATTCAATTACAAAGTACAAAAATACAATTAGCATTTCAAAACTCTCTGCCTTATAAATTCATTTTTCGTTTAATGCAATAATGACTTTAAATCTTCGTGGTTACATCTCATGAGAATTTTATGTATGGTCACATAGGAAGTAAAATGACCCCCAATATTTTAATTGATTGCCGTATTTACTTTTGTTCTTTAAAATCACAAAAATTACTGAACATACTTTAAACATTGTAGAATATAGAAATGCAGTGACTTTTAAAGTTATTAATTTTAATATATTTAAAAAAAAATCGCAAAATCGCTAACGGAACAATATGCGGTTGAAAAATATTTTAAACTTCGGCTAAATAACAGTTTAAGTCCCGTTTAAAAAAAGACCTTAGAAATATAAAGCCTCACATCTTTTTGGAGTCCCCAAGTGGAGACCACGAAGGTTTAAAATCATTATTGCATTATTTATGTAGGGTATTTTATAATAGATATATTATATAACACCGCGCTCGTAGAGAAAGTGAGTTAAAATGAATAGAAGTTTTTTTATTATTTTGCGATTTTTGCAAAAATTAATAAGAAGTTAACTAATAAGTATGTGCGAATGCATGTATTTGTGTGATTCAGTGGCAAAAAACAGCTCAACGTTAAATATTATTGACTGTTGCTAGAAGCGCGTTCTTCTTAATGTTTCGTTGTGCGTGACAACTATAATCATTGCGTAAAGCTGCGTCTACAAGACTTAAGCCTTAAGTTGTAAAAAATTGAATAATTATAGACAATTATTCTTCT
>Ga0157364_1002349_pt1 | contig 17486 bp, 8 predicted proteins | sample AttsexASBM2_FD_111476 | JGI IMG/M metagenome (GOLD analysis project Ga0157364, IMG submission 111476) | Fungus gardens microbial communities from leaf cutter ant in Ribeirão Preto, State of São Paulo, Brazil - Atta sexdens ASBM2 | ecosystem: Host-associated > Fungi > Mycelium > Unclassified ... | reverse complement strand
TTGCCAGACAAAAAAGAAAGTCGTTCCTGCATCGGATTGTGACAGGCGATGAAAAGTGGATCTATTTTCAGAATCCTAAACGCAAGAAATCTTGGGTTGATCCCGCTCAACCATCAACATCTTCCTCAAGACCAAATCGCTTCGGACGGAAGACGATGCTGTGCGTTTGGTGGAATCAGGAAGGTGTCATCTACTATGAGCTGTTAAAACCTGGTGAAACTATTAATGCTCACCGCTACCATCAACAATTGATCAAATTGCATTGTGCTCTGCGTGAAAAAAGGCCGCATTATCGGAAAAGACATGACAAGCTGATTTTCCTCCACGACAACGCATCATCGCACATGTCAACAACGATCCAAAACTATTTGGAGACACTCAACTGGGAAGTGCTACCCTATTCCTTACTCACCAGACCTGGCATCTTTTGATTATCACCTGTTTTCGTCGATGGGCCACGCGCTCGCTGAGTGGCACTTCGATTCTTACGAAGACGTCCGAAAATGGCTTGATGAGTGGTTTGCCTCGAAAGATAAGGAATTTTTTTGGTGGTACACAAATTGCCCGAAAGATGGGAAAAATGTAGTTAGCGAGGGCAAGTACTTTGAATAAATTTGCTTCCTAGGAAAAAAAATATGTTTTTCTGACTAAAAAAACAGCGGATTTAAGCTTATACACTGCTTATAATAGCTGCAACACAAAAAAATTTTACGATTTGTCGTTGTTCATATATCTTTCTGGATTTTTTGAATAGAAAGTGGAATTAATAAAATGAAGTTAGTGTTCTTTCCTATAAAAAAAAGTCTGTCCTTTCACATGGTGATGTCCTATTTTGAGTAACTCTTCATTATCATTTCTGTTCTTTAAAATCGCGTCATAATCAGGAGCAGTATTGAATTTTATTAATAGCTCTAAATTTAGTATTATATAGCGATTTTAATTGTGAAGCCGTATTCTAGAAGGCCCAGCCGTTTTTGAAATATAATTTCAGAGAGACTTCGATACACAGAAGTGTGTATCCAACTACTCGGTTACGCCTTGCGCTGTATCAACGTTTTCCAAGAATTTCAAGCGTAATATATCAACAAAGCATTTCATCACAGTGGTGAATTTAAAGTTCATTTGACATTGCTGAGGCACGGCGTAAATCGATCTTAAAACTTCGCTGCGATTATGTTTCATTTGTCATGCTTGATCAGTGCTTAATTAGCTAGTATAGTTTTATACGGTAACTAAAGCAATCACATAAAATTATAAAGTCCTTGTTGAAATATTTAAATGAGTATTCTTTCCTATTGTTTTCTTTGGATATAATTACTCATTTAGTTTCTCGAATTTTTTTGTTTACGTAAATATTGCTTATTCCTAATTGCTGCTGTACTTTTTCGTCTCGTTATTTTGTATATTTTGTATATTTATTTGCATTGGTGACAAATAGTAGTCAAATGTCACATTTCGATAGTTATATCCAAACAGGAACAATAGGAAAGAATATTCACTTAAATGTTTTAACAAGAACTTTACGATTTTATGTGATTTCTTTTGTTATCATATGAAAAACTAATCCAGCATTGATCAAGCATGACAAGTAAAACAAGATCACAGTGAAGTTTTAAGACCGATATATGCTGTGTTATACCTCAGCAATATCAAATGAGTTTAAATTTTCCGCTGCGATGAAATTGTTTGTTGATATATTATGTTTGAAATTCTTGAAAAACGCTAGTACGGCGCAATGCGCGTAACCAAGTAATCGGATATATACTTTCTGTCTTATAATGCTATTTTTCTTATATCTCGAAAACGGTTAGGCCTCCCAGAATGCGGTTTCGTACAATTAAAGTCGTCGTATAGTATTATATTTAAAGCTATTAGAACAAAAATCGATATTGGCTTCTGATTATGGAATGATTTTAAAGATTTCAAATACTTGAATAGGAATGATAGTGAAAAGTTATAGGACATAACCACGTGAAAGAGCAGACTTTTTTCTGTAGAAAACAGCATTAACTTCATTTTATTAATCCACTGTTCATCCGAAGAAAATTTAGAAAAATGAACAACGACAAATCACAAAATTTCTTCCTTTTGTTACTAAATTAGCATCCTTCACTGTAGAATCAGATTCTTCTTACTATAGATAACCAAAAATCCTCAAGAATAAAGGGAAATTTTATGAAAGAGAAGGGATTTGTAAACAGATTCTAAACTTGAGGCAAATAATTGAAAAGGCAAAAATTTAACAGGCTGGTATATCTATGTTTTGTGAATTACCAAAAAGCTTTTGATATCCAAATAGACTTACCTCTGGAAAATCCTGGACGACATGGATCTACCTGAACGCCTTATTACTCTCATTAGGTCACTCTAGAAAAACAACTCAGCACATGTTCGAATTGATAATAAAAGATCCTCTAGGATCCTCTTCTATTATCAATTCGAACTCTCTCTAGTTTCACGTTAGAGCTGCAGTGCGTCAAGGCTGCTTTCTATTTTCCATCCTTTTATGGCAAATATGTCATGAAGAAAGCTTTGACCGTTGGGACCGGAGATTTTCTATTGATTATTGACTGTGAAAATAATCGGATATTTTTCAAGTGGCAGAATACGAAGTGATCCCAAATTTGTATTTGGAGGCAATCGATCGAATGAAGGCGGCTGCAGCATGAAGATACAGAGGCGGATCGAGATGGCGAAGGGTGGCATGTTTCGGTTCATAAGGCTATGGAAGAACAGGCAGATATCTAACAACATCAAGATGCGACTTGTACAATCCCTCGTTTTCTCTTTTTGTATGGAGCAAAAACATGAACGGTCAATTTGTCAGACAAAAAGATCATGATTATACGCTTATATTCAATGCTTTTGAAATGTGGTGCTGGAGGAGAATGCTAAGGAGTCTCCTAGACAGCTCGACAGCACAAATATTTTTGACGAGTTTAAGATGAGGATTCGACTGGTTTCAATCGTATCTGATCGAGTTTCGAAATATTTTGGGCACATAATGCGTCGAGAGAATCTCGAGAAAACCATTGTGGAAGACAAAGTGCAGGGTAAATGGTCACGTGATAGATTCCCGTTAAGATGGATCGACTAAATGAAGAAACTGACTGACGATCCCCTTCGTGACCGCGTCCCGAGCGATAGATAGAAAGAAATGGCATTTCATCGTAAAAAAGCGATTTCCGGAAGATCATGACATGTGAAACAAACGACTTAGAAGAAGAAACTAACTGAATTAAAAGATTTTGCACAACACAGATTGCATTTTCAAATCCATCAACGCCAGTAAGTTTTGTCAAAATCCAGTTTTTGAAATTAGAGTTCATTTTCATATGGAATGCCCCATCTAAAGTCGTCTGTATTACCGACTAAATCGTAATTTTTGTATTACAATTACTTTTTTCCTCTTTACAGATTCGAAAAATCTTTTTCAGGATTAAATTATGCATATTAATACGTATCTATGAGGTGGAGTTTATGTCGAGAACAACAAAAAATTTTTTTTAAGATTTCAGTTTCAAAATTTTTTATTTTTATCATTTTTATCATAGACATAAACTTTACTGACACATAATCATGGAAAAGAATTTTTGAATCTGTAAAAGAAGAAAAAAGTAATTGTTATATAAAAATTATGATTTAATCGGTAATATGAATGGGTTTAGGATCCCCATATTCACTTATATTGCTAATTTTAATTTAGTCAAATTATTTGAATGAAGATATTATGAAAGACAGTTTATAAGGAGGTACGATTGTTAGTCGAAAATCAACTTAATTTTTTTATATGATATAGATAAACTGATGTAGATAATACACAAATAATCCTACAATTTGAGCAATATTGATTGTATAGTTTTCTTGTAATATTATTCTGAAATTAACTATTTTAAGCATGTCGTCTTATGGGAAGCGATCGTTCTGAAGTAAATAATCACCGATTTAATGTTCAGCCAATTTAGGATTTTGAAAAACTTGGATTTGACAGATGAAACATCAACAATTGTGTACAAAAAAGAAAAATCGGACTTTAAACCGGTTCTATGTGTTGAGTATTACGAAATTATTGTTGTGCACGATTATGCGATTCTTTCCATCAAAAGGTCGGACACTTCAAAGATTATGGTATTTAAAGTCTTAAAGAAAAATCATTTCATCGGGTTATATTTTCGACAAACAACGCATATCCGTTTCGCGGACGTCAGATCAGACTTCGGCGCTGTGATCTGACGATAGTCTTATCTTAGCGACTAGCGCGATGGATAAATATAACATCATCGGTGAAGATCATGAATCGCGGCGTCTATGATCCTTTTATTGCTTTTGTCGCGAGTTGCCGATCCGCCGTCACTCCTAATTAGTCAAAATCTATTAACAAATACGAAGAGGGATTTCGGATTACACGAAATTTGGAAAAGTCTTTCGAGAGGACACAAGGAGATAGCAAGTTTATTGAGCGCAAGTCCGTACGATTCAATCAAAGTCTGATCTTGGCGTCTGCAAGTATTATCCTCGCGACTCAGAGTTTTTTTCTCTCCAGACGTCGTAGTGAGGTTATCGTGAACTAAGACTTCAGTCTCCAGGTGTGTGTGCGAACATGTCCGATCAGGCGATTTAGGGTAACAATCCCCCAAGCGCAGGCGCAAAATAGTGTTAACAGCAATTCGTAGCAATAAGTAACTGATAAGATGTACGATAAACTCAGCAGTGTACATAAATCAATAAACCAAATAATCAGTTTCAAATTGAATATCGCAATATCGATATTTGTTATCATATTGATGCGAACATTAATCCTTCGGATCCACAAGAATAGAGGCGAACATCAGTTCATTAGCAAACGAGATTCAATGATTGCGGTGCATATACGTAGGAAGTCCTGTCGCTTAATGTAAGTCATTTATTTTTGTATCAAATCATATATGATAATGGCCGAGAGAATCAAGTTACTTATTCAGAAACGAACATTTTTGGAAAGTCAAATTATCATGCTTACAAATCTCGACAAAAGCAAGACAATGCGACGTTAAAAATGCAAATGGCACGTCTCACAGATTTGTATCATGCATTCAAGGAATTTAATGACAAGCTCGAAGTGACGGATCCGAATGATTCGCATCAAGAAGAGTTCTTAAATATTCAAGAATGATTTTATGTTATTGCGGATAGAGTCAAAAAACTTACGTCGCGAACACATCAAGCAATGGCATTAGTGACGAAACTTGGAGCGATGATTCAGAGAATAGAGTAATCAAAAAAACGCTGAATCAAACTGCCTGAAGTGATGTTTCCCACCTTTGACGGAAAATTCTTCCGTAATATGCTCACTTCCGATAAGCTCACAATAGATTTAGCTTACAATTAGATTTATCCGACGTCGATAAACTTCATTATTTGAAATCAGCATTGAAAGTTGAAGCAGCTAATAAAATAAAGATCTTCGAAATCGACGGAATAAATTATATTAAGACGTAGGAATTATTGTGGAAATATCATACAAAGTAAAACGAATCTGGATTTCGTGACATCTTTCGTTAATATTAAATCTATTAGTGTTGGAAAGGAAGACTACGGCCGGCTTAATTCGTCTTATTGATGATATGCCGCAGCAGTTGTGTTGTTGAATACTTTGGGAGTTTCCATTGGATCGGAGATATTGATTTATTTGTTGGAAAATAAATTGCCGAAGAAGAAGGAAGATGGGAGACGAGAGAGATGAATTTTCGAAGATTGAGGAAATGTATGAGTTTATATACAGGACCGCATTTGTGCATCAAGATGAAGGCAATACGGACATACGGGAAGGCGAAACCTCTCACAAAAAAAGGTCACCCCGCGAGTCATACGTTTGTAATAAATACGAAATCGCAAAATTGCGTGATATGTAAAACTAAATGGCATCCACTTTACTTATGCGATCAGTTTAAACAACTATCCGTATTGAAACGATAAGAAATGCGAAGTTATGTTATAATTGTCTATATTCTCATCGCGACAGCCATGCAAATTTTCACATTATTGCACATGGATAATTATGCAATGGTGAATAAATCAACTGTGACAAAATCGGATGACATTACTAATAAAGCTGAATGACTAATATACAATAAAGAAATGAGCCTCACGATTCTTTTACACGTGTTTACATTGCAATTATTGTGCGCATACCGCATATCGCATACGAACATATCGCAGACAAGCACGATGATATACGTTACTGTCATAAGAACAAATTCATTAAATGTCGAGTTCTGTTAGATACTTGCGCCACTGCAAATTTTATCTCTGAATCTATTTAAAGATATTTAGATATCTAAGATCTTTGATATCTAAATCTCAATTAGATTTTAGATGTCGTGCCTGTTACGTGCATTTGTTATCAATCGAAGCTATAAATAATACGAGCACCGAATCAAAGCATAAATCACAATACGATCAATACGCGACAATTTTTGCAAAAATCTAGCATGCTTAACGATATCCACTATTGTATAATTGATTTAGTATCGTTCGAACATTTTCCACGAGATTTTGATTAAAATATAAGGTTGGCAGATCCGGAATTCCATTTACCACGTCCTATTAATATATTAATCGGTTCCGCTGCTACATTAGCTTTATTCTCAATCAGTTGAATTAATTTGTCATGCGAAGGACGTGAATTATACCTTTAAAAAACATATCTCTGTTGGGTAGCTGCCAGCGGAACATCGAAATTTCAGAATGGAGGAAAAATGTGCGATTTCACAATTTTAGAGAATCAAATAACAAAATTCTGGACGATCGAAGAATGTAATAAAATCACTCTAACAAAATCTCTGGAATAAATCGAATGTCATCAATCATTTTATAAAGACGATTTCTCGCGACAGTGAAGGGCGATATACAGTTCGATTGCTATTTCGTAAATCCAATAAATGGCTCAGTGAATCGCAAATGGCACTCAAATGTCAGTGCTTGATGTCAGTAGAACATAAACTTGATGTCAATAGAACATAAACGCCAATTCAGATTTAAAATATGAATATATGCGAGTTTATTGAAGGACTATTTAAATGAGAACTACATATCGCTAATTGAAAATCCTAAAGATGACGGCTATTATATGCCACATCACGCAGTCATTAAGGAAGTTCGATTACTAAAGTTCGGGTAGTATTCGACGCTTCAGCTAAAACAAGTAATGCGTATCATTGAATATGCTTTTAATTGGGCTCACAATTCAAAACAAGTTATTTGCACACTTAATTCGATTTCGCAATATAATTATACAAATACATTATCATTACTGATATAGAAAAAATGAATCTTCAGGTATTATTATATCCGTCGATATCAGTGGATTCTTTGGCGCTGAAACAGTAGGATTGAGATATTGCAATTTAATATACTCGCATTTGGCGTTTCTTCATCATCTTTTCTCGCGATCCGTGTTATTCAGAGACTCGCTGACGACGAACGTCACATCTATCTTAGAGTGGCCGAAATCATTAAAGAATATACATTTGTATATGGATGACTTGCTGACTAAAGCAAATACTATTGAAGTCTGTAAAATTAGAAATGAAATAATCGCTGTTCTGCATGATCTTCATAATGTGTGGGAGGGTCATAGTCATCGGAAGTGAATTGTCTTTTTAATTTTAATATCTTCTTAATAATCAACGAGTAACTGTCAATGCTTTGAAGATTACTCAGGGTCATGACTTTGACAATATATCAAGGTCATCAGAGTTGAATTCTCTATTTCATTTTTAATAACTTTTTAACGTGTGATAAATGATTGTTAAACCTTCCGAAGATTGCAAGAAATGTAGCAGGAAAACAAGTATCGTATGCCACAGATCTACGTTAAGTATTAATTAGATTGAAAAAAAGAATAAAATTAAATAAAAGTTATCGAAAATAGTAATTCTAACTGTGAACTTATGTCTGTACTTATAATTAGGCCTTATGATTTCTTTAAATTTAATTTCATATGCTTTACGAATTATTTTATTGGTTAATACTTACTTACTCATTATATTTAAAACACTGATAAACAGGCCATTCAAAGTTTAAATTTGTACAGTTAAGAATTTGTACAGTTAAGAATATTTCCATAGTTCTTATTTTGAAACATCTGATTGAATAACTGAATAATTGAAAAAGATTTTATATACAGATATATTTGTATAAAAAATGCAGGGAGAAGTAAAGTAACGCCGTAAATTTTATCGTTATAGTTGTTTATAAAAACGAATTGATAATGACGTTGCAGTTTTTTATGATTGCAATGAGTGATTACACTACAAAGGCATAATATTAGCATATAAATTTATCTTTTTGAAAAAGATAAGAAAGCGCTACAAATATATATTCTGTGAGAAAAAATTTTAATAAACTAAAAAATGAATTTATAAGGAAATATATTAAACTACAAAATACATGATATCAGTACAGGATATCAGTACCAAACTTACCCTTTTGAAAAAGGGTAGAAAAAAGGCGCTAAGAATTGCTGTATATTCTTTGGTTCTTCAAGAAAAAATGTGTACTAAATTGATTAATTCATATACTGTTTATAAGAAGACGTTAAACATTACAAAATGCATGCGGTATCAATTTATATTTATCTTTTTAAAGAAAGGTAAAAAAGCGCTGTGGATACGTGCTCTGCGAAAAAAATTTTATTAAATTAAAATATATAATGAAATTAGTGATACGTATTTTTACTTTATTTATCTTTACTTTATTAAAATCCCATAAATAAAAATTCTACTTAATTTGAACAATACGTATCAGACATATAAAAGATTTGATATCAATAATGGCCGCTAAATTATAATCTTTAAAAATTGTTACCTCACTTAATCCAAATCATATATGAACCTTGATTAAAAATTAAACTTAAATGACAATATATTTAATTTAAAAATAGAAAAACTATTTTTGTATATTTGTCATCAAATTAAAATCTCATAAATAAAAATTGTACTTAATTTGAATGATATGTATCAGATATAGAAAAAATCTGATATCAATAATTGTCGCTAAAATATAATTTTTAAAAATCTTTAAAAATTGTTATTTCGCTCAATCCAAATCATATATGAACTTTGAAAATTCTATAATAAAAAATTAAAAAATGAAATTGCGTTTTTTTCAATCCAAGGGTTATTATAGAGAATTAATGTAACAGAACAAAATTAAAAATTTTAAATAAAAAAATTTTCATGTGAAAACATTGGCGCTGCTGGACCTTAATTAAATATTGTTCAAACGTAATAATGAATTTAATTTGAATTTATTAAAAAAACATTTATTAAAAAAAAGATTGAATGATGAATATTAAAAAAAAATTACAATGATATTGCAGTATTACTTATGTCCTATACTTAATTTAATTCTCATCTGCACGCCGTAATACTCGCTTGCATTCACATTGATTATATTTATTCCCATCATATTTTGTTTTTAAAATTCTTTTAATTCTATATAGATATTATTTATGTCTTAATACTTACATTATATTGTTGTATTTATGTTTTAGTATTTTATTATTATATTTTTCTGGAGTTACTATAATCAGAGTCGAGACATGAGCGATTCACCCGCGGAATTGGTCAGCGTCATGTTTGGGATTTTGCGATGTGTTAGTGAAAACGTGAGTTTGTGTAAGTATGTGCGAATTGTGTTACCGATGTCCCAGCAATAGTGTCTTTTTGATCTCATGCTTCGGATCTTATTGTAATAACTCTACATTTTTCGGTCCAGCAGCATCAAATGTTTTTATATAAAAATTTTTTTATTTAAATTTTTTAATTTAAGTTTGTTCTCTTAATTCTCTGTGATAACTCTTTGGTTGAAAAGAATATAGAAATAACGCAATTTGGATTTCATTTTTTAATTTTACGTACAACAAAGTTTTATATATTCAAGGTTCATACATGATTTGGATTAAGCGAGGTAACATTTTTAAAGGTTTTTAAAGATTATGTATAATTTAGCGCTAATTATTGATGTCAGATCTTTGATGTACCTGATATGTATTGTATTATTCAAATTAAGTATAATTTTTATTTATGAGATTTTAACTTGATAAATATATAAATATACTATTTTTTTAAATTAGATATTTAAGTTGTAATTCTTAATCAAGGTTCATATATGATTTGGATTGAGTGAGGTAACAATTTTTAAAGATTATAATTTAGCGATTATTGATATTAAATTTTTTATATTCCTATTTTAAATCTTTTCCTAATACATATCATTCAAATTAAATAGAATTTTTATTTATGGGATTTTAATAGATAAATAAAATAGAAATAAGTATCATTTAGGTTTCATCATATATTTTAATTTAATAAAATTTTTTTTGCAGAGCACCTATTCACAGCACTTTTTTACTATTTTTTGAAATGGATTTTGTATTGTTTAATGTGTTCTTATAACAGTATACGAATTAATCAAGTTTAGTACATATTTTTTTCTGAAGAACCGAAGAATACGCACTCTTAACGTCTTTTTCTATCCTTTTTTAAAAGGGTAAATTTCATATTGACAGTATTAACAGCAATTTGTAACGATAAGTAACTGATAAGTTGTATGATAAACTCAACAGTGTGCATAAAACAAATAAACAGTTTCAAATCAAAACCACAGTCGACATTAGTGTTATCACATTGATGCGAACACCATGTACATATTATGTACGGATTTAAAGCTTTGTTGTCACAAAGTTTACCTTTACCTCACGGATCGCATTAGTAGTAACAAACTTGGTAACACTGTAGTGCACAATTAATATATATTTTATATATATATATATAGCGGATATGATATCAACTTCATACCTAGAATCAACTTAGAATCCATCTCGGTGTAAAGAAACAAATGTGATAATAATAAAAAATCAGTCTTTATTTTATTCTGAATTTCTCCCTTATCATTCGTCATATCCCGTCACGTCGTGAAGTGCAATGTTGCCAAGTCGTCTGTATGTACTCGACTTCCCGAGTCATTGACAATCTCATACATTTGTTAATATTCTATACACTAATAATTTACTAAGAATATAGCATAAATAGTCCACAATTCATTGCACTAATATTGCATATGATTCGGAATCGCTGTAATGACAATTTATTTTATTTGCAGTTTTAATTCCAAAGTCGAACCTTCTTAATGGACAAAAATGATTGTATTTGTCATATGACCGAAGAAATCTGAAAATCTAAAATATCTCTTTTCGAGGGTTCAATCTCGAGATCTCGGTATCGGCTGCACTAATTTTATTTGGAAAATTTTTAATAGTCATAATCGAAACATATCAATGACATTACATAATAAAAGTGATTTTAAATTTTTAATTGCGGCTTTGATTTCTGAGTAATTTTAATTTAAAATTAATTTAAAATTAATAATCAAAATTCCAGATAAAACTGGTAGCGTTGTAAATTTGGCAACATGAACATATACGCGATGCATATACGCTCATATGTCAAACGGTTAAGCGACCCGTTTTATATTTTTATGTTACTTGGCATCGCGATGCTATTGCTTAATTAAAGTACAGTTACTGAAAAATGAATAGTTTAACAGATAAAAATATTTTTTAGTTCTGTTAGAATCAAAATAGCAATTTTCAAATAATAACGCTAGAGTAAGATCTGTCTATTTTTATGATTTTTCTTAAGGAATCTTTTGATAGATATTTTGATCATAATTATGATTAAGCAAAAAAATAGGTTTGCACAGGCTATCTGTTTCAGAATATTTTTGCAGAAAGTAGAAGAATATTAATTTCGGTCTCGAAACGCTTTATTTGCCATTATAATGAATTAAGCATTATTAATTACTTTAAAAGTCTCAATTGTCTCAGTTGTCTCAATAGAAGAGTTGATCAGTTGTTTATATTATTCTTTTTTTTCTTGTTCATTGCACGCATATGTTTTTCATATAGCAGAAGCCGGAGCGCCAACAATGGGGAAATGACAGGGAATTTCTGTTATCCTGTATCGCCATGTCGGTCGGTCTCGGTAATATATGGCGATTTCCGTTCACGGTCTACGAGAACGGCGGCGGCGCCTTTCTGATACCGTACATCATCATTTTAATCGTCGTAGGAAAACCGTTTTATTTGCTGGAGATGATCTTAGGACAATTCTCCAGCCAATCATCCTTGAAGATCTGGGACCTTGCGCCGGCATTTAGAGGTGCGATTATATTCGGTATCCAGGTGCATCCTAGTGCTTTTTTCTCAGTCTCTCACTGCGCTTCAATTTTATTATAGTATTCATGAGATGTATAGAAAATTATAAAATATAATATTATAGTACAAGAATAAAATTAAATAATCGTAGGCATTGGCATCGCGCAATGTGTAACATTGCTGGCACTGACATCCTATTACTGTTCACTGATGGCGTTGACCTTGTTCTACCTCATCGCTAGCTTCCAAACGGAATTACCGTGGGGAAGATGCTGGGAGGAATGGGGCGAATTCTGCGTAGACTCTTTACGCAACAATTACAGCTCTAGGATTGAGAACATCAGTTATTCCAGCTCTGCTGAGCTGTATTTCTAGTAAATTACTTACAAAGGACCTGTCAAACTGCCCGAAACAGATTCGATTCTCTTTGAAATGTTGGTAAATACAAAAATCTAAGATACATATTTTTTTATGTCGGTCTAGTCTTAGATTTAAAGGGTAAAATAACTTCTCAAAATGAATGGATATGAGGGTATTTTAAAAATATTAGATTTTTGAAAAATCTTAATACACAGTTATAAAATATATTCATATATAAAATCGTAGATGTTTTGTCTAAAACGTTTTTCTGTATTTCACCGTTTCGTTATTAATACAATCCAATAAAAAAAAATGCGACGAATAGAGCCAATTTTTTAATATTGTAGATTCAAGGTTGTTGAATCCAAATCCGCCAGTGAAAGATGCCCATCACATCAGATTTTTGACATAAATCAAGTAATGTAAGCCAAAAACAGCTTTTTTGTCATATTTACCATTTTTTTTGTGGTCAAATGAAATTTTATTTTTCAATTTTATTAACATCATTCTAAAGAGCGAATCTCCATCTTTAAAACGAATTTTTTATGATGCGATTTTTTTTTTATTGAGTTATGAATGTTTTCTGAAATATAAAATGGTGGATCCAAATTAGCAGATTGAACCTAGAAAATAGATAGATTTGTATCAAAAAAGTATCTTAGATTTTCTAAAGGTCACTGATATTGATAAACTTAAAATAAATTCAAAATGGCGGATCCATTATGGAGAATCCTTTTGAAGAAATGACATTCCTTTTTTGACAAATCTGTCTATTTTTCAGATTTAACCATCATTTTATATTTCAGAAAATATTCATAACTTAATGAAAAAATATCGCACAATAAAAAGTTTTAAAGATGAAGATTCGCTCTTTAGAGCGATGCTAATGAAATTGCAAAATAAAATTTCATTTTGCCACAAACAAATGGTAAATATGGCAAAAAACGCTATTTTTAAGTTATATTACTCGATTTATCTTAAAAACTTAACGTGATGGGCATATTTCGATGACGAATTTAGCGACTTTGAATCTGTTAAGAAATGTGGGTCACCGTAGGAAAAATGATCAAATTTTGTCGAACATGAAATTGATAGGAATTAAATATAAGCATTAGCTTTGAGAGACTGTTTCATATATTAAATCTGATTGGGACGATATAAAAAGATATATGTCTCTTAGATTTTTGTGTCTAACAATATATTTCAAGGAAAATTGGTTTCGAACAGTTGTTTCAGATCCTTTGTTAGATATAATAGCAAAATTAGCTATTTCTAGTTTTTTATCTAAAGTGTCCCGAAATGGATCAGATGACTTTCCGTGAATAAAATTTTAAAGAATCAAATGAACAATAAAACTATACTCATTTCAGAGAATTCCTTTAATAAAATTTAATTAAACTAACATAAGTCATAAAAATATAATATATTGTAATTACTTATTATACTATTGTACATAGGTACATACACATTAGACTGTCAAGAAAAAAAATTTTTTTTATCTCAGCTCAAAATCTTTCATTTCATGTCAAAAGAATCTAATCCTAAATTTTTAAATCAAAGTTTCGATTTTCCTTAATATATGTTTGATGCAAAACTGTTTTTTGGTCACTGAACACGATAATTCATTTAGTTCTAATATGTAGATATATGTAGAGCTAAATGTAGTGTCTATTATATACAAGGTCCTACACATCTGTCCATAAATGTCCGAGCAAATATCTCACAACTGGTTGAAGTTACAAGAAAATTTAATAAGAGAAATTTGTACGACTTCGAATCAATTATAAAATGTACATAAAAATTTTTTTTCTGCTTTTGGTTTTATAATGGTTTTATCGAATTATGTAAGTTAACATAGATTTTTAAATGGATATCTATAATTTTTTTGCATATTTGTATAGTAGGAAGCATTTGCAATCAAAATTGTATGTAATACAAAATTGCTATTATACATCGTTTACGAAATAATCGACATCTTGAGTATCAAAGTAGTAAATTGAATTCGGTAATTATTTAGTATGATACTATTCTCCAATGATCTTGACTTTGATATATGTTGTCAAGGTCATGAGTGACTCCCGAGTGACTTTGACCAAATTTTAACCGTCGTTCGTTATTCGTTAAAAAATTGTTATCAAAAAAGTTCATCAAAATAATGATGTGATTTTAAAGCAAAGAATTTGTGTTTGTAAAGCAGATATTCTCAGAAAAATAATCAAATGTATCATCACACACATCAGTTCATTGGACTAACTTTTGCAGAGAGGTAATTCATGTAATTTAATAACTTGGTAAAATTACATAAATGAAGAACAATGTCAATTATTTATAAAGCAGGAAATTTGCATTTTTGAAGTAAAATATTAGTATTTTTGAAACAGAAAATTTGTATAATTAAAAATTCCCCACTTTAATAAATATTCAATTACAACAATCAGGCTTCTGAGCTCATGAATCAATGGTTAACAATCAAAAAGTCAAATTGGCGGAGAAGGAATTATTGTTGAAATCGATGAGGCAAAATTTAAACGTCGACAATATCATTGCAAACGACTCGTTAAGGGACAATGACTTTTCGGCGGAATAATACGCAACACAAAGAAAATGTTTGTCCTACCAATTGAATCCCATGACGAACAAACATTACTATCGCTCATTCGGAAATACATCACTTCTAGATCAATAATTCCGATTGTTGGAAAGCATATGGTTAAATCGACTCGATATATCAACATAAAATAGGGAATCATTCACAACATTTTATTGATCCAGACAGACATTCATACTAAAAATATCGGACGTTTGTGGAGAGATATTCTCGGAATTATATATCTCGATATAATTGTAAACAATCCCATTTCATCTATTACCTTGCAGAATTCAGAAAAGTGTTTGATACACATGAATGATTAGACACTTTTTTTAACGTAATGGCTAAAGATTCTACATATAAGCGTAGAAATTCGGACAAATTTTCTGCTTTAAAGACACAAAAATTATATAAGAAAATATTTTGCGCTGTTAAAGCAGAGAATTTGTTTTATCGGAGGGCAATCGTATCTAAAAATTAGGTTTTATTAATGAACTTTTTTGTTAGTAACTTTTTAAGAAACAATGAGCAACGACTAAATTTTGTCCAAGGTCACTCGGAGTCATGACCTTGACAACATATGTCAAAGTCATTGAAGGATAGTCTCCTATAGTAAATAATTAATTTGGATTCTAAGTAATTTTGAACGTGGTTCGAAATATCTAACAAAGATTGAAGAAAAAAACAAACAATGTTTTTTATGGAACACTTATTAACCCATAAATTGCTCGAAATTTTGACTATCTTGTTCAATATTCAATATTTTATAATATTCCTCATTGTTGACTGCAGCATTTCTATTGTAATGCCTTTAACAGCTCTAATGATTTTATGTCATAAATGTTATTTTTCAACAAGATGGGGCTCCATCACATCATACATGTGCTGTAATCAATTTTTTAAATGATAGGTTTCCTAATTGTTGGATAGGTACTAATGGCCTTACACAATGGCCACTGCGAATTTGATACCTTGTGATTTTTTTCTTTTGGGAATATATTAAAGACATTGTCTACGCAACTGTTCCTGAAAATGAAGAAGATTCATTAGAGAGCTGTTGAATGCATTACAGTAAAAATGGTGCAGTCAACAACGAAAAATACTATAAAACGAGCTGAGTTGTTGTATTGAACACGATGATCAAAATTTCGAACAATTTACGAGTTAATAAATGTTTTAAAAAACATTGTTTGTTTTCTTCTTCGATCTTTCTTTGACATTTCCAACCACAAAATTACTTAGAATCCAATTTACTATTTTGATACATAAGATGTTGATTATCTCGTAAACGATGCATAGTAGCACTTTTTTATTACATAATTTTATTACATAATTTTACTATATATAATTTTGATTGCAAATGTTCCCTATTACATATATAAATATGCAAAAAAATTATAGGTATCCATTTAAAAAACCTATTAACTCGAAAAAGCTAAGAGTAGAGAAAAAAATTTTACATGCACTTTATAGCTGATTCGGAGTCGTACTTTCTCTTATTAAATTTTTTTATAACTTCAACCAATTGTGAGATATTTATTTGGACATTTATGGACGGATACTCTGTACATATATATATATATATATATATATATATATATGTAATCTATTTCAATTAATCATATTTTTGTATTATGTAATCATTTCATTTTCTAATAAAGAGTTTTTATCGTCAAATTGAGACATTTATTAATCTGAGAATATCAAAACTACAAATCGATATATTTTAGAACTTATAAAAAAAATTTTACTATCCTTAAAAACGTTTTATAATTCAGCTTAAATGCAAAGGCTCTATAGTAGATCCCGGATAAATTCAACTGGATCTTGTTCTGAGTAAATAAATCTAATTTGAGGGAAATAACGACGTTGTTTGAACGCTTGGAACTTTGCTAAAATAGATCTTGAACTTGAAATTTGATTATTTTTTCACATTAATCGGGCAGTATTTCTTAAGACGTATATCGTAGAGCTAAATGAATTTTTGCATTATGTTCAGCGGCCAAAAAGACATACATACAGTATCATATTTAAAATCCGGATTAAACCATTTTTGCATCAAATCAAATATGTATTAAAGACAATCGAAACTTTGAATCATAACAATCGTTTACAAGCGATCTTTAAATCTTAATATCTTTGATAAAAATTTAGAGGTTTTTTTTATATAATAATATGGAAGACATATAATAAAATGGAATCTTTGAACTAAGAAGCCGATTAAAAAAAAATTTGTTTTTCTTGTCAGTCTAATATACATACACATATATGTATATATATATATATATATATATATATATATATATATATATATATTATGTGTACAAAAAAGTTATG
>Ga0157364_1002348_pt1 | contig 17489 bp, 9 predicted proteins | sample AttsexASBM2_FD_111476 | JGI IMG/M metagenome (GOLD analysis project Ga0157364, IMG submission 111476) | Fungus gardens microbial communities from leaf cutter ant in Ribeirão Preto, State of São Paulo, Brazil - Atta sexdens ASBM2 | ecosystem: Host-associated > Fungi > Mycelium > Unclassified ... | reverse complement strand
TTAACGATATATATATTTTTTAAATTATACAATATATAAAATTATATATATAATTTATTTTTTATATATAATTTTTCATATATATATATATATATATATATATATATATATATATATATATATATATATATATATCTATATCTATATTTTACAGTTTTCTCTTTCTTCTTTTTATCTTTTTTTTTTAGTCTGATAAAGACTATCTTTTTTTTTATCTCTACAAGGTCTCAGTGCACTATCGCTCGTACTCATTGATCCGCGCGAGCGCATTTATACAGATTATTATGTCATAAACAATTTGTGTCATATGAGAAAGATGTCGGACGAAATTATTGGCAATTATTTATTGCACATATAAAGTGTAACTGCTTATTCGAATTGGTCTACATTGAATATTTGATGTAACATATTAAAATAATAACAGCGACGATGTTTTTAATTTATAATTTCGAATATTAAATAATACTATTTAATTTATTGTATATTATATATTATTAAACTTATAAACTATACACATAAATCATATAATATTTTTGAGGCTTCCATGAATATTTTCTTCAAAAGATCTACGCGGCTTATTTTTATGCCTTGATATATATATATATATATATATATATATATACTATCTTGATATTGTATGTATATTATTAAATCGTTTAAATTAATAAAAATAAATGTTTTATGAATATTGCAATTTTATTTATTATTAGAGGGCGAAAATTAATCTGATAAAGTAATTCTCGTCATGGTGAAGTACATGGTGTAATAAGCAAATAAAACATTTCTATGCAACAGATGAATAAATTTCGTTCCAGTATGCTATCGCTATTATGAAGCAGAAAAGTGTACTTGGATCCAAATTTGATTGGTTGTTTCCAGTATGCTCTCCCCATCATGCGCAATCAGTGCAATGCGTCATCTGTCTTATTACACCTTGATGAATTTAATTACAATGTTTATAAAACGTTTTTTTGTTTTTTGGCATTTAACATGTATCAAAACACAGAGATAATCCACAAATCTGGCATAGCTTCCATGCACATAAATTATATTCTGTAATATTTCTATTTTTGTAAATGTACGGATATTATTGCTTTTCTTATTGTTCGGATAAAAATTGGAGCTGTGTTATTATTGTCCATTATGCATTATTATTATTATTGTTTATAAAACTAACACGCAAAACATTAAGCAGTTACGAAATCTAAACATTATTTAATTTCTGATGCACTCCTTTATTATCTACACGTCTCATTATACCAGATGTCACACGCAACACTGTTACACAGTAGTGTTTGTCAGAAAAGACTAGTAAGTGCAGCCTACGTTTCTTTAAATACTAAGCCGTCCACTTCTGTATGACAGTGAAATAAGAAATACAAATAGTCAAGGATAAGAACCTGTACTTAACTTAGCTAATTCAAGAGAACTTCATGATACAAGGATATTATGTCATATAATCATCTATTTAATTAATTCCATTATATAATTAAAAATACGAATAATAACAAAACATTTTTTAATTTTTTATTTTATATTTTATCGTCGAGAACATAATTAGCTAATTTTTATTCAAATGTATAAGTTTCATTAGATAAATTTACTCATTATTCTCCCGTATAGAGAAAATACACAAAATAATTACTACATGATAGTCACTAGCTAAATCTGTACAATACACTTAAATTGAAAAATTAATGTAATAGGAAAATGTAATAACTATGTATAAATTAATGTAATAACTATGTAAATTAAAATTTATGTAGTTTTATTTAATTTTATTAAGTATATAAATTAAAATTTACATACACTTATTATTATTCTTTGTATAAAAATGCAAGCATGTTGGAGAAAGATTATTTTATTGAATTCTTATTATTTTCTTTAATTATCTGCAATAATATATAATTAGATAAATGTAGTAATGAATACTGTCACAATATTTTCAAGATACTTGCGTATCTCGAATATTACTCGAATATTTCAAATATTTCAAATATTTCAAATATTTGCCAGATTATTTTAATAATATATGTATAATAATATGTATTCGGTCATATTTGTGATTCTGTGTGAATGAATTTTTAACATAAATATTACAGTGATTAGTACTAATTATAATTATTAGATTTTTTTGTTAGTACTGATATTACACCGTAAATACAAATGAGTCGCATTGTGTTGTACTTGAAAGTAAAATGAAAACGTGATGTCATTCAGTGAGGAGATTCTAGGACTGTGCGAGGTGGGGCACTTAATGAGAAAGGACTAAAGCTCAGGCACCATTCATAGTTATCCATGTGAGAGATAATTGCTGATCCATATATCGGCCTTCCCATTCAATGTACTGACATATTGACATATACTGGCCATACGTTTATGTCACACTGGATTCTCGTCACAGTGGATTCTCGTCGAGAGTGGCATTGTTCCTTTGGCATCTGCATTTTTTCCTCTTACTTCCTCCCGCGTACGTCCTTAGACAAACTCGTTTCTAGTCGACAAGATCTGTTTCAAGGGTAGCTACTTCGCGCATTCATGATCTGAATTTTCATCGTGATTAGATGAAACGTGAGGTATGATGCGATCAGACTTGCAAGTCTCATTTCTGCGATCACCGATCGCCGATTACCTGCATTGTGAAGGTGCAAGGTCACAAAATCACGGAAGTCTATTTGCTCGGAGATCCAAGGAAGTTAGCTCTTCTTAAATCTAAAGTATTTCTTAATGTCACTATCTTATCAACTACAAATCAATTTTTTTTCTCATTGTTATATCAATACTCAATAGTTCTCTTTATTAAATAAATATCGAGAACGTAAATTTCGGAAGTATATATAATAAATCATTTACAAAGTTTTAATGATTATTACAAATTTATTATAATAATAGTAATCACTTTTTAATACAGTACTTTGATTATGCTTACACAATTTGATTATGCTTACATAGTTCTTGGAATTTAAATTACCTCACAAAGTGACAATGTGGTGAACATATCTTAATTGCACCCAAATTGAGCCCAAAATGTCGATGTTGTGAACAAAGAAAAAGAGAGACCGAAAGAAGAGAACCAAAAAGAAGAGAATGAAAAGAATAGTCGTCAGAAGAATTTTTATTTATTTCTCATTCTTGATGAATATCTGTTATGTGATTTCTGTCAAGAATTTTCTATTCTTTTTTTTTTTTCAAAATGTATATTTTTTCTTCGTTCTTAGAACAATAACATTTTCTATTTATCTTTTTTCTATTGATTTTCTATTATTTCTATTTTTTCTTTCCTTTTTTTTTCCTTTTTTATTTAAATTGATCTTAAAATTTTTTAGCGATTGAAATGTAAATTTATCTTCAAGTAGGTATATTAATGCAGAAATAATATTAATAATGTAAAAAAAAAATTTGAAACAAGTAATCTTTTCTGAGTTTAATTTTTTGTTAATATATAAAATTTTATAAACTAATTTTTAAGTACAACATATTTAGCCACTCCCTTTTCACATTCCTTATCAGAGCATTAAATCAAAGAGAAGCACATTTTCCGGAGCTATCGCAGTCGCGTTTTACCGCTGACTAAGTGCCGCTGTTGCTCCTCGCCTCTCACGTGTTTAATGACATGCAATTTTGCAATGTATCTTTGCCGAGTCCTTGGGTCGAGAAACTATATAAACCGAGTATTTATAATTGGCCAGGCTAGCTGCCAGGATTTTTAATCAGGCAGGATGTCGTTCTATGCGCTCGCCCTATTCTGCGCTACCGCGTTTGCGCTCACCGCGGCTCAGGATTTCGAACTTCGTAAGTTCTTTGTTCAACTATCAATTTCTTTTAATTTAAAGGTTATTTTATATTTAAAGATTATTTTATAAGTTATAAATTAAAATTAAATTTAACTATTTCATTTTTTAATTCTATTTTAAATAAAAAGCAATTTATAGCGCTTTTTATCCAAGAAACATCTTGAGAATGTTCTGGAAACGCGTTTTTAGGATTGTAAGACGTTCTCTGCCTTTAGAACATTCCTTGGAGATCTGTGCCATATGGAAATTAATTAGAAAAATTTTAATTAATTTTAAGTAATATTTATAACAACAGTTTTAGATTTTTTTTTTTTAGTGTTTTAGACTTTCCAGTGTGTAAATCAGAAATACATGTATTTTTAACCATTTAAATTTTACGTGCAATTATTACAGTCAGTTTCATGTGATATAAAATCTTTTGTGATATGTAGTTCGCTGGAGATAAATATTATTCTTTGATAATGCGATACTTCATTATAATAAATCTCATTATATGTTCTTAACATTGTTTGTATAATTTTTATATATTAAAAAGCTCAATTATCAGATTTAATTATTGCCTAATAATTAAAACGTCAATATATAATACATATTTAATTAAAATACATATCTATATTACGTGATTATACAATACTTTCATTTTAATTAATTCTTGATAATTCTTGATTATTCAATATGCCAAGTCAGTATATATATATATTAGGTATAGTAAAAAGAAATCCATTATTTTTGCATGAAATTGAATGGAAAATAATGGATTTCTTTTTACTGCATAATATATATATATATATATATATATATATACAACTGATATCATTTTTAATTATTAAAATAAAAAATTACAATTAATTACGTAAATTATAATTTATTCTATATTTGTATAAATAAAATATATAATTAAATTGTCATTGCATTTATTAATACATTTTAATTATGATTCAAACTCTACTTTTGTTTTCTCCATACAGAACTAATAACTGGTTTCAAGAAATTAAAATGACAAACAAAATTATACATTATTTCATAAAATAAATAAAATTAGAGTGTGAGTGAATAAGAAAATATTTTAACAAAATATTTTTTTAATGAATTAACTATATATACTGTCAATACTTTTTTAATGAATTAACTGTAAGAGTGTATAATGGAATCCAAAGAAAAAGCTATATATAAATATAAGTTACATCGCGATGTAGAATTTAATAAATATTCGATGTAAGGTTTAATAAATCTTGATATATTATTTTTTAAATAAATTATTTATTATTTTTAACGTTTTTCTTTTTTTTGTTCTGATTTTTTTAATTTTGAAAATTTTTTTTAATTTACAACTATTAATTTTATTCTAAATAATAATCAATCAATCTGCAATGCGATAATGACAACTTTTTAACTATTACATTTTGAGAAAAAAAAAATGATTTTCTACATAAATTTTTTCTTTTTTTTACTGATTTCTATACTTTCGAAAATTGTTTATTATAATATTCTGTAATATTGTGGATACAAACTTGAATATAATATGTCTACAATTGAATGACTATCAGTTTTGAATATAATTTGTATGCTGAAACTTACGTGCGGTTGAACGGATAATAATTGCACAATTTTAACGTATACTATTATCGTTTTTCACATGTTTCAATCATTATAATTATGATAATTTCATTAGCAATGTTTCTGTTTTTTGATGAATTACACGTTTTGCAAAAATTTATATGCAATTGATTAATATATTTTATGGTTGATTTTATTGGAGAAAGGAAAGAAGTTTCGTTAGTATTAACCATAATAAGTTCGAAACTTGTATATAGAATTATTTGCGCAAGAACTTATTACAGTGACTTACGTAAATATATTTCAATTAAATATTTTCTAGAATTAAATTTGTAATATTAAAATAATTAGCATCAAAAGTAATAAACAGAAATGAACAATATTTGAGTAATGTTAATTAAAAGACTGAAATTAAAAAAATTATAATCTAATAACAAATTAAAATTGTTTGATGAAAAACTTTTACTATTTTTATTGCAACTTAGTGCAATAATAACTTAAATAATTAATTTGCTGTTATTATTAATATATATTTTTGTATATTTTTTAAGCAGCTATACAAACCTGTAAGCGTGATGCAGATGACTATTCGTCTTGCTTAAGACTTGCGATACAAGAAGCATGGCCGAACTTTGTTCCAGGTATTAAAAATAAAGCACTGGTAATATTTCTCTTTGATTTATTCGAAATTGTTAAGTTTTTATTATATTTATTGTTATACAAATATGATATATGCATAAACATATTATCAGATTTAATTATTGCTTAATAATTAAAACGTCAATATATAATACATATTAAAATACATATTTATATTATGTGATTATACTTTCCTTTTAATTAATTCTTGATAATTTATTCAGTATGCCATCTCAGTATATATACAACTGATATCATTTTTAATTATTAAAATAAAAAATTACAATTAATTACGTAAATTATAATTTATTCTATATTTGTTGTATAAATAAAATATGTAATTGAATTATCATTGCATTTATTAATACATTTTAATTATGACTCAGATTCTACTTTCGCTTTCTCCATACAGAACTAATAACTAACAACAAATTTGTTATTTATTTAATTTATATTTATATATTATATATATTTATATTATATATTAATATATTATATCCTTGCACAAGTTTTAATTTTTTCCGGAAGGTATCCCAAAACTCGATCTGCCAGTTTTGGATCCGTACTTTACCGACCACGAAAGAACTATATACGAAACTAACGACATGCGCGCGGACATAACAGTCACAAATGTTAACACCTATGGACTTGCGAAGGCTCAATTCTTGGCCGTGAGACCACAGCATTCCGATAATTACTTTAAATTAGAGTTTGATGTCGATTTGCCAAAAGTACTCATCGAGGGAAATTATAAGGCGGATGGATCTTTAGGAACGTTCCAAATTGGTGGCGAAGGTATGCAAATTAATTATTTTTAATATTGATACTATTTTAAATATGTATATAAAGTATCATAAAATTTATTTTAAAAATATTGAAAATACAAAAAAAATATGCATTTACTTTAAATATTGAAAGTAGCACAAACGCTCATTATTATTTAATTTTCCACTTTTATATTTCTTTATCATTTAATAGATTCAATAATAGAATTTTATGAATCATAGTAGAGTTAAATTGTTTATTTTATTTTTAAAAGCATGTATATCTTCTGATTTTGGCTATATATAATATATTTATCTATAATATGTTTTCCAAATTTATTAATTTATATTTTATAAACAATGAATTAAGATATTTTTGTTAATTATTCTACGTAAAAGATGTATAATATAATAATAATGTATAATTTAATTTCTATTGCGGCAGGATTCTTTAACATTAGCATGGAAGACATTAAATGCACTTGGATAATGGAAGGACCCGTCGCTAACGATAGATGGACGCTCGAACATTTCCATTTAAATCCGGAAGTTGGAAAGATGCAGGTCTGGTTCAGTGATATGTTCAATGGTAACGAGGAACTCAGTAAGTAAACTATTTCTTCGACATATTCTTTACTTCAAATTATAGTACATATTGATTTTATACACGTTTCCTAAACACTTGTAGAACATTAGATACCTCTAAAAAACGTCTGTAAAACGTATATGATCCAATATGTGTTCCCTGAGTAGCTGAAAACGGATTTACGTTTACCTAGTTTTCACATTTCCATGAATAGAAATCGATTTTTATTGATAAATTATGAGTTATATCAAAAAGGACACTAGAAGCAAAATATTGTTTTTTCTTATTGCTATAATTGCCTGTTTATCATTATACCTAATTGTCTTGTTATATCACTTTAGCCATTTGTTGATAATTGCTCGATGGAAAACTCTGATGCCGTAATCTGTTACATAACGGTTACGAATTCAATTAATTTGCTTTTTTATACGTCGATATAATTCATGGTGTAATCGTCATACCCGTCATATAAATCATTACGTATTTTCACTTTCAGACAATGCCGCTATGAAATTCGTAAACGAATATTGGCCGACCTTGTATCGTTCGATGCTACCATTCCTCGCGAAGAACTGGGACGAACATCTTACTGAGATCAGCAACCGCATATTCTCGAAAATATCTTTCTCGAAGACATTCCCTTGAAGCCCTTGAGGATGTTTCTTCTTGCTAAGATACGTACATAGTGTAGTATGTATAATCGAAGTAACGCTGAATTGAAGTCTTAAATATTTCACGGACTGCTCAAAACCGGCGCAGAGGACACAAAATTCCTCTATCTGAAGTCTGTGAACATCCCGAAGTGATAAGTTCTATTCTTTTCATCGTCCGTACTTCTGATAGTATTTAGATTTGCACGGCGTCGACATGTGTGGGAATAATGCGTTTATAATAATAATGTAACGTATAAACATAGATTATTCTTAGCATTGTTATTATTATTGTGTTATTGCTATTTTCACTAGCGATTGTTTATGTAAAGCACAGATATAATAAATATCAAGAATAATATGAAGAGTATCAAACATATAAATTTAATGATTTTTCTGATAATTATCAATTCTTTTGAAAGTTTTTTTACAAATTATTGTTAGTCTACTGTGTTCAATCAATTTATTATGCAAAACATAATAGGTAATAATTTAAATGTAAAATTATATATAATGAATATAAATAAATTAAAATAATTCATTTTTATCATATATATTTATATGATAAAAGGTACATTTGTTTTACTCTATTAATATTTACCATTTAATTCCATTGTGCGCTAAAATTATAACCACATTTAAAACTTAATATGATAACGATTTATATACTCTGTTTTACTATAAGCAACAATCACATTATCAACATATTTATTATCAACATATATTTTTTTCTAGGTCAATATCAACGAAAATTATTTATCTTTGAATGTATTTATCTTTGAATGTAATTGTATATTTTCTTTAAATTATTTGTTCAATTTCTGATTAAAGAATCACATAAATAATATTTTGTTTTCACAAATAAACGAACGAAGCAACTTAATGCGCGTTTATGTATTGTTTTCCTCTTTTTTTAATTAAAAAAATATTTGATAAGATGTCTTTTTTACGCTATAACGCATTATTTAGTATTCGTGCATATTTAAAATATATCATTAATTTTTCAATAACAAGAAGCTAATAGTAATTAATATAATGTAAATAGTATCCTAAGGTATAAGGAACGATTCCACTGGTACATGTCGCAACAGCTGGTTAACAATACCAGCAAAGAGTGCCGATAACTTCTTTTTTAATTGCGGTTCCATTAATTTCAACACTTCTTGTCCATTTTCTCGAAGGAAAAGATTGATTGCCTCGGCTAAAAATTGAAAAGTCATTTAATAATAAAAATGAATTGTTCGTAAAAGTTAACGATTTTAACTATAATCATTTTTATATTATTAGATGTGTTATGTGATTTGCTTACTGAGTATTCGATTGTTGTTAAAAATCTTGCTGACTCGCATTTGCAAATTTTTCACTCCGAGCACAACGTCGAGATTATCGACATTTAAATACGTCTTGTTTTCTCGCAACTTTGTAGAGATTGTCCCTCTGACTAGTACTTTAGCATCTCCGAAACGCGCATGGAATGTACCGTTTCCACTTGCAGGCAAAATTATTAATACACCAGAACTATAAAAATTAAATTTGATGAAATAGAAATTTTATCGTTTAAATGTAAAAAAATATAATTATTAAATTATATATCTTTTACAATTTATTATATCGAACTACAATTTTTACTACTTATAAAATGAAATGGAATATTACATAGTTTTCCAAAATAAATATAAATTTTTTTATATATACGAGATCACATTAAAAAAATACGTAGATACAGAATTTACCTGGAATAATGCGCATCTAATATAAGGGCCGGCATTCGAATAATGGCTTGGAAAGGTGAACCCAGCTTGATATCTTCCACAGTGTAGTTACTCGCTCCCCTTATAAAAAGGTCTCGAAGTTGAATCTTATAACCATTCGTACCACCTGTCAGAGAGAGAGTCAGTTCGTCCATCTATTGAAATAGACAGAATATGTAAAATATATGTAAATGAACATGTAAAATAGTAAATATAAAATGGCATAAATAATGAATCTTCCATTATATATTATTATACATCAATACATACAGTATATTAAATTTTTAACATAATTTTTAACATATTAAATTTTGAGTTTCAGTATATTAGACTTTAAACATGCGAGATTGGTGGATGCTTGTCAAAATATAAGAGCAACATGTTATAACACTTCTCACAATTTTTATTAATTATCACAATTATTAATTTTTTTTTAGTGTAACAAATTTTAAAATTTCTGAAATAAAACAAGTATGTATACATTTATTAATTTAATGTATACATTTATTATTAATAGAAATAAATAAATAAAAAGTGATTAAGAGATGAAAATGCACAAATACACATACGTAAATATAGCTATTTTTCTTCTGTTACATTATAAGCATGAGACATTTTTTATTTGAAATGCTTCTTCTTAAAAGAAATCTATTGATATAAACATAATTAAATACAACTGACTTTAATATTGTTTATAATGTATAGCCAATTTAGAACACATTAAACTTACACGGAACGGTTCTACCGAGGGTAACTCAATTTCAGAGATTCCGACTTTCAGATAAGATCGCAGATGATGTAGAGCGTCGATCAGACAAGTTATCAGCTTTGGATCGCTTTTGGAACATTGTTTGACATATTCGGCTAGGAGTAGAATATTATTATACATATATTGAATATATATTACTTTAAGATATATTGTCATTTCAGTTATGTATATTGTATTGTTCCGAAAGTGTGATAATTACATTTTTTAAATTTTATTTCTTTTTTATGTTCTTAATATAGCAAGAGAAATTTGATGTTCTAGGTCGTATAAGTAAAAGCGTCAATGAGTAAAAAGCGTGTTAATCTCTAGTCGTGTTAAAAGTGAAAGTTCTATCTCATGACGAAAATGCCTTCAAGAATAAGTAGATTGGTACAGCTGCAAGAGGTTACATATGTTAAGAGTTCTTTTTCTGATGTTTTTTTTCTAATGCTTTGCAAAATCATGTCAGGAAATGATTAGTACGATGTATAATAAATACATTGCATAATTAGATCAATACATATATACAAGTACACATAAACATTCAACAAATATTCATTAGAAACAATATGTTCTACCTATTTGAATCTGTATCTTTTTCGGGGTGCTGTATTATATTTTTTATAACGTCAATATTTGACAATAGATAGAATTTTAAATAGATTAATTTTAAACAGATTACAGATTTATTGAATTTAAATAAAATGACAGAAGTTTTATGTCTATGCTTTACGTCTGAAAACATTGAATTTGATTACAACATAATATTTCTGCGGAAATGGAGATCCGGCCTTTGCGACAATGCGGTACTGTTGCATGTTGCATAGAAAATTATACGTAACTTGAGTTAGAAAATCTTTATTATTATCATTACAAAAAAGTATTTTAATATATAAAACAATTTATGCTTTAGTATATAAAACTATTAATGCTCTCAAAATTTTTTTTTAATCATAAATTGTCCTATTTTTCGAGTTTTTTTATAGATATGTTACGCCTATTTCGAAAAAAGTCTGATTATGTCAAGTAAAAATGGCATAATCGAATTTTTTAGCAATAATTAATTGCAAATTATTGTATGCCTTTATTATAATTAAACTATTAATTGTCTTGTTTATTCCAATACAAATATGATTATAACTGTATGAATATTCAGCGATGAAGATATTAAAGATGCTAACGTTAAATTTACGGAAAATGTTTTGATTACTCACGGCTTGTATCGGAGGAGAGAGTTGCCGTACAGCCGACGACGAGGAGAAGGATGGCCCATAATTTCTTGTTCATAATTTTTTAAGACAGTCGTGACAACGAAAACGAAAGTTTCACGAAAGATTATTGGGACTTGTTTGTATTCACCGTTGCAACTTCAATCTTTTGTTGATGTTAGACACTAAGATCTTATTGCAATCAAAAATCACTGACTACGATGAATTCGACTGTGGACTCGAATCGCGCGATAAACGGCACCGTTAGAATAAGACTGACTATGCAAGAGAGGGCATTGACAGACAGCAGATTGTAGCTGCATTCGCAAATACTTTCACTGCTGTAACATGTATGCACCTGCGCCTTCTTCGTCATCTGCAGACGAGTCCTGCAGGCCTATTCTGTAACTCTCAACACAAATTTCGTTATCATTATAATGCTGCTACGCAGCTCTTTCGTCGTGGTAAAAAAGCTGCGCAACGACGTAATGACAATGAAATTTACGTTAAAAGTTACAGAATAGGTCTGCTGCTCAGATTATAGAGACAGCTGGACGAAAGTGCCTTACCTAGAAGATATGTTGTCTATGTAGAAGATATGTCTTCTGCGTATAGATCATCGTACGTTATAATGAGAAATTTCCAATTTGATCATGACGAAAGTAAAGTAAATATTGTATCAAATCGATGTTAATAAATTAAGATAGATTTTTTAAATGAACATAGCGATCGATCGCTCTTATCAAAGAAGATTTTTCGCGACATAAAAAAAATGATTACTTTTCTCTTACATTGTAATTTTCGAATGAATATTTTATTTTTTATAAGTAAATATATATTTTTTATAAGTAAATATATAGATAATGGTTGGGTTTTTGATATAAAACAATAAAACTGCAAAGATAAATCGTGAAGTAAGACGATCATCTTATATTCAATGTAAACATTAACGCAACGCTGTAAGAACGTTCTTTGTATGATGTAACGTCATTTGCATTCGACTACAATTAAGCTGTTGCATTATGCAAAGAGATTTCGATAGATTGAACATGCATTTCATGATTTACGATCAATTATAGACATTTAGAATTAGTATACCAATATTCTTTAATTAGACAGTACACATTGAAAAATTTTAATTTTTTATAATTCTTATCGAAAAAGCTTCTTAGCATTAAAACACACGATGCTAAGATAAATTTTAAAGATGACATTCCAAAGAGGTTAAATTAAAAAAAAATTTTTTTTTTTCATTTTTAATTTTTTTTGTTTGCCAGATTATCAAGAATTAATTCAAAAGTTAATTAATATAATAAAAGTTTTAAGATTTAAAAAAAATCGAAATTCATTTATTAATATTAATATTAATGTATAGCTAGTTACTAAAAGAGCAACACTTTTTAATTCGATGGTTTTCGGAACGTGCAAAAATTCTGACAGAGCAGACTACCTCTCGGAACATCTATAATCAGCAATTATGATGGGTTATAATAATTCAAAGTGAGGCAGAATCATCTTGTACACAATGAAAAAAATGTATGCACAGCGAAAAATTCTTAAGATGCTCTTCGGTACGATATATTATAATATCGTGGTAAGTAATAATAAAGTAAACGCTAAATTTGTTTTATAAATTTATTTATATTTCAAAAATAACATGTTTATTATTATTAAAAATTCAAAATTTAAAAATAATAATATAACATAATATTATTATTTAACTCAATAATAATACACAAATTTTACACACAATAATAATACACAAATAATAATACACAAATTCGTTTTCGCAACAAATTCAACGATCAATCGCTTCTCCGTCGGGACGGAACTCAATTCTAGCTAGCCTATGATATCAAGGCAAATGGAAAAACTTTACGCAATCCTTCGCCTACGCATCTGCCGCCGATATCACGAGCTATCAGAAGCAATTTTCCTGCACTTCTAACGGAACAGGAGAATTGACTGAGTTCCATCTAAATTACGTATTAATATTATCATTTATTTTTTGGTATTGTATTTACTGACTTACTTTACTATACTTTATATTTTATAGTTTGAAGTAAACCGGAACGTTCTAAGAAGTTTGTAGTGAAAGTCTTTGAAAGTCTTTGTTTTTATATTATATTTAATATATATTATATTTAATATATTATGCGAATTTTTAAGATTATTATATAAATTGCGCAATGTAATACTCTCATTGTCCGTAAATTATTTGATAGCTTTTGAATCTCGAAAGCCCAATTAGTATAATTTTTTTACTTTATATTTTAATTATGTATTTTTAATTTACAGTAATATTTTAATTAAGTTACATATTTCTACCTGCAACGTCGATAAGTAAGAGCAATGGACCTCGTAATTCTTTACTGTCATTGCGTTGGCATAGGATACTAGGATTCTAAGTAAGTAATTAATATAAAAAATAATATTATAAATAAAGTAATAAAATAATAAAAATAAAGATAATAAAACAATTATTAAATAATAATAATTGATATAAATAACTTTAATATTTTCAGAGTATCAAAGATGAGTGTTGTTTAAATGCCGACAGGAAGCGAATATAGTGACGGCGAAATGATAATTATATGAAAAAGGGCAATTGCTATCCAAAAGCATTTCACATGGTTTTCCTTGTCCATTTTCTACATTCATTCAAAGTTCTTTCTTGCATTCATTACAAGAATTCTTTTCATTCATTACAAGAATTGTTCGTGTTGAAATCATTTATTCTCATATCAACCATAGAAGTTCATATATAATATGTATAAAATATTTCAGCATATTATAAAAACACAAATAATAATTGTAAATAATAAACAATAAATACTATTAACACATTAACTATTAATTATTGATAAATAAACAATAAGCAATACAAACGCTGCTGAAATATTCTGTATTGTTTGGAATAATTAGTATCGTGTGATACTTCCATGTGTCTCTATTACTACATTTAATCTTTGAAGCATTGATGCAGCCAAATTTTGAAATAACGCGGACCTTACGCGGAAACTCTCCCATAAATTGATGATGTGTTCCGCCAATGCCTCGCGGTTATATCGAAATTAAGAGTTCTATTTCTAAACAATAATACTCCAAAGATTTTTAATCACATTCATATTGACTAGCCAATTTAATGTTTCAAGGTTGGGTTGTGTGGCTAACCAATCCTGAACCACTCTGATCCGATGCATTGAATTATCCTGAACGAAAAGAACACGAGTATATCAGAAAACATCTCCCGAACGTATGGCTTCACATCAGATAAAATGTGAACGTATTCATGTGCAATGTGATACGAATCAATGGCCCAAGACCAGGTAGAGACCATATAGCCATGACATACAGTCCTAATGTGATGCGACCACTTCATTCGCAGAAACGAACATTCTTTTCCGAATATCTGGTTCCTCTCATTCTCCATAGTGTCACATGCCCAGATTCATCCGTCGAAAATATTTTTTTATCCGAAAAGATAGTATTCATCCACTCTTGCTCCCATACTAAATGCTGTAAGACAAAGATCATTGCTCTCGGTAAACACGAGCAGAATATTCGTTGACTGTAAACGGAGCATCATCGAGTTCTTAGACAAATGAATGAAATATAAATGTCGTCCTTGGTAAGCAAATGATATTTTAAAATATATTTTATTTATTCAGTAAACATCTAAAAAGGAAGTGTATCAGTACGCTCCATGCATTCTTTGCGTAGAATTGAGGAGCGTATGAGAAACGTTAATGAAAAAAAAAATTTTAAATGTGTGGGAAATGTGACAGATGTATTTTGAGTGTACTTGATGGAGCATATATAAATATTCAAAATCACTAAAAATCAATGGAAAGTCAATGAAGTGTTTAAGAAACATTAAAATTTTTTGTTCACACTTCTTTGACGCTTCGACAAACTTTATATTTTCATCAGGGATGTTAATGTTAATGTAAGATATCCTTTAATGTGTTTTTGTATGTTTGTATTGTATCTAACATAAATAATTTAAAGAAATATATTTAATATATTACAAAGGAGCACAATATATAGATTAGTCCGGCAATTCGAAACAGAAGACTATATAAATCCTTGACCGATACCAGAATATCCAAGACGCATAACGATCAGTAATTATTAAACTTACATTTCAATTCAAGATTCCGGATTCTGTTCAGTTATAATTATTAGAGTTAAATAATAATATTATGTTTTAATATTACTTTTAATTTTTGAATTTTTAATAATAATAAACATGTTATTTTTGAAAATATAAATAAATTTATAAAACGAATTTATAAAAAGAATTTTATTTTATTGTTACTTACGATATATTTTATAATATCCGAAGAGTATCTTAAGAATTTTCTGCTGCGCACAAATATATTTTTTTCATTTCACCGTATACAAGACGATTCTGCATCACTTTGACAGTTATCATAAACTATCATAATCGCTGACTATAGGATAGTTCAGAGATGGTGGTCTGCTCTGTCAGAATTTTTGCGTGTTCTGAAAATTATCGAATTAAAAAGTGTTAGAATCTTTTAATAACTGACTATACATACATCAGAGCTATCAAGACTGCGTTTAGATTCCCTACCCGAGTGCAGACACCCTGAAAGCGTTCAGATTTCTTTTGAGTTTTAGTGGGCGCTTAGATGGAACGTTCAGATTCCTCTACTCTATCTACTCGGGAGAATGGAAAAATCACCCGGGTTCCTTGAGTCGGGTGGAATGAATTGTAATAGCGGTGGTTAAAGACTTCCTGTGCTGTCCCAGCATGTTTGACGTGCATCTATACGAAAATTTAAATTTCAGGTTATGCCTGTTATAAACCATAAGGAGTTCCGCACAATAAAAGGAACAAGGAACAGAGAATAAGAATTTCAATCTATCAGAAACTGTAATCCACAATACATGATTTCTAATAGGTTCAATTGTTTTAAGAAGCATAATAAGCTCCTTTACATAAACATCGTAAAAATGACGTGAATCCTTATATTTCTTATCACTCACACATCATAAACTACGGCAAGCTGTTTTATTTTCTAATAGCATAAAAGAAGTTTAGTCTAATGTTAAATTCTTAAAAAATAATTTCTGTCTTAAAAATGTCTAATTGTCTTAAAAAAATTACGATTTTTAATAATTAAAATTATGTCAAGGTATAATAGAAATTTTTATTATGTCCCGACATAATAATAATTGATGAATTAAAATTAGATTGTCGAGATATAATAAAAATTCGGAAATTCTATTATGCCTTGACATAATTTTAATTCATGGAAATATTATTTTAATTCATTATTAAAAATCATAATTTTTTTAAGACAATTATTTTTTTAAGAATTTAACATTAGACTAAATTTCTTTTATACTATTAAAAAATAAAACGATTTGCCATAATAAACTGACATCAAAAATACATCATTATTTTTGTGTTATTAACGGAATAAATATATGACATTATTAATTAATCACTAATAATGTTACTAGTACGTCGACAATTGGCCATTTATTCGACAATGTCATTAAGTATGACATTGTAAAGACATCATAAATAAATGACATCATTAATTGGTCTGAAAAAGATGACTATTATTATTATCTTTAGGTCACATGACGTCAATAATTTAAAATGACTAACTATCGATGTCAAAATGATGACAGCTTGCTACTTGGGAATATATACAAGAATATTAATAAATATTAGTATAATATATATATATATATATATATATATATATATATATTTCATGCATTATACAAAATAATATTTTTTAATTATTATA
>Ga0157364_1002347_pt1 | contig 17491 bp, 4 predicted proteins | sample AttsexASBM2_FD_111476 | JGI IMG/M metagenome (GOLD analysis project Ga0157364, IMG submission 111476) | Fungus gardens microbial communities from leaf cutter ant in Ribeirão Preto, State of São Paulo, Brazil - Atta sexdens ASBM2 | ecosystem: Host-associated > Fungi > Mycelium > Unclassified ... | reverse complement strand
CATAGACTAATTACAGTAAGGTAAGAAAAACCTTTTTCTTGAGCCGTTCTTTTCTTCAGTGCCACTTTCGTGCTCATTTAAATTAGCAAGAGAGCAAAGAAGAAAGAGACGCTACATCTCCGGTAATACCTACCTACGATTCAATATTCTAACGACAGAAAGTAGACAAGAAGAAGAGAAACTCAAATTCCGCAATTCTACTAGCGATCGGACAAATTGCCTCCGTCTGCAATGTTCTTGCGGCGGAGATCGCTTAAAAGGATAATTGAAAACGAAGTACCTTATAGTTGAGATAGACGGGGACAGGAAAGAGAAAATCCACGGTCTGTTCGGTTCAGAAAGATGGCGCGGTGCAAAGCGGAAGAACTTCATCTCTGGTAATCGAGGTGTGTCGACTAATTCGGCGAAATGATGGTACGTAAAGGTGAAGTGGCAGCTATGTAGACCTAGAGGAATGGACAATGGAAAATTGCAAACTACAAGAAAATTTTAATAAATGTGAGGAGAGAAATTGCATAATTTTAAAGGGGCTAAGAACAATAAAGGCACACTGTAAAAATACACAGTCAGCATCACGAAATAAAAGTAAAGATAGATGAATGGATACATTTATTAAAAAGCAAAATCAATAACTCGAGGAAATACAAAAATATTCCATACGAATTTATACGATATACGCGATGTTAAAGTAAATAATTAATATGATCATTTAAAAAAATATCTTTCATACATAAAAAGAAGATTTCGCCGAAATTAAAATTTAAACTTGATAAAGTTACAAATAATTTTATTAAATCATTAAAATAATTATGTAGACAAGTTTTTCAATATTCAATTCAAAAAGATTTTATATTCTAATTATTAATTTGAGCGTCCTACATAATTATTCTGCAATCTAAACAATTATTTTTTAATTTCTATTTAGCTGTATTTTCAAATATTTTAACAAAACTGTTCTCCTCATATACGAGAGATGTTTTAAAATAATCGCACCAACTGTTTATTTTGACATCGTCAAATTCATTAAACTATAACAGCAAAATATTTTGTATTTCTTTCGCGATTTCGCGATTTTTTAATAAATATCTCATCCACCTCTTTATTCTTATTATTATGATCATATATAAAATGTATCTCAAATTTGAAGCTACAGTAATATGCACAAAGAAATAAAAAAGTTATAATAAATTTTAATAAGTAAAGACGCGATATCGTATTTGACTTAGTTTTCGTTAAATCGTACAGAATTGCAGGGTTACAATAAAAAAGGCAAAAGTTTGTTTCTTTTACTTATTTCCTGGTTCGCGCGCCTTTGCTGATGTGAGATTATATTGTAAGCTTTCGCTTCTACGAGATAAAACGACGTAGCTTCTTCATGTTATCGCCGAGAATCTCCTAACGCGAGTTCAAAGGGATTATCTACTTAAAGTCCCTCGCACTTATCCTCTAGAATTTCTCCATTTTCGTAATTTGTCGAAATAATGTCTGTCGTGTACGCGACGATCATCGATTGCCTTGAAATATCGCTACTTTATAAATAATCTTTTGCGAATAATTATTTTATATTTACATCTCGATGGTGACACGGAGAGGTTAGTCGTTTATTTCGCCCTTCCTGTTATCGAGATTTCACTCGATATTCGTACAATTAAAATTTAATCGTTTCACACTGTTGATACCTTTGTGCGTGAGTTTTCATGAGGTCGTTTGTAACGCGGTCCGAAACGTCAAATGCCATTGAAAGAACGATATATCGTCGAATTGCGCATTCTCATTGTTCCCAGCAACCTATTCTCTTTCTATATCTGTTCAACTTTGAAAGTCAAATTACGGTAAACACAATTGTCCATTGTGCGAATCTTGCAATCGCGTTTTATCGATGGATCGCGCCGTACGATAATTAACGCAAGAGATATGAATGCACCCTGCCTGACTATTGTCGCACGTTCCAATCAATTATCAATTATCTATTTTTTTAACAGAATGGATTTATTGTTTGCGTAATAAATATATACATATAACAATCGCAAATTAATTAATCTCTAGAGTTTAGTTTATAATTATTTATTAGAAATTCATAATTATTTACAATTTATATGGTATAATATGTAAATGCCGAAAAGCTACTATTATCAGTATAATAATTTAACATGAAAATAATTTTATCGTGTCAAGGATATAATCAGTAGCGTATAATCACAAATCGTCACACAAAGAAAGATACATAAAACGAGTAAATTCACACATTTTTGCACGAAAAAATTTCGTTGAAATATCTAAAAATTTAACTAGATACAAATTTGAAATAATTTTATTGATGGACTATTAAAATAATTACACAGAATGCTCATACTGATTGCCAAAGTTAATCCTCTATAACTTTCGGATTCGTATAACTTTCAAGTTACATACTAATATATCGATATTTTATTAATTTATTTAATTTTTTACCACAAGATGACGTAATTTTTTTATAGAATACACTGAGAAAAATGATTTGGTTGAATTAAATAATAATTCTAGAAAATGGACGAATCAGAATTTTCTGCTTAAATCTACTTGAATTCTAGTTGAGATAACTAGAATTCTGATTGATACAATTATTCTAATAAAAATAAGAATTCTAGTAGATTTTACCAGAAATATTATATATCAACTAGAATTCCGGTTATCTTAATTAGAATTCTAATAAATTTAACCAGAAAATTCTGTGACTCATTTATTTTCAACTAGAAATTTTTTCATAAAAAAAATTCGTCCTATAGAAGTTTAGAAATTTTTTTAGCATTGCTCATTGTATTTGAGATTTTTGTTATTCTAATAGTTCAATAAAATTATTTTTTCAAATCTATCTAAGTAATCTAAATTTTTTTAATATTTCAGCAAACGTTTTCATTTTGTAAATAATAGCTGCGTTCAGCAGACAAGCAGCTCACTCAATGAATCCTCAATGATTCTTTATTATAATTGATTTCTATACTTAACGAAATACTAATGACAAGAAATCATATTTATTAAAAAATTTCTGAACGCTTATTGATCTTCTTTATCAACTGAATGTAGCTAATAACTGCGTTCAACAGAGAAAATACCTTTGCAACTGTTGTAAAACTCTTTAATGTGCTTGATCTCGCTCTTAGTTCCTGGATCTAAATGTGAACCAATTATATGAAAGAATTTTATAACAGTTGCAGAGATACTTTCTCTGCTGAATGCAACCATTGTCGCTGTATTATATTTGAGGAACGTTAGAACTGTCGTTGTGCCCATGCCGGTTTATGGGCGCACGTAAAAAGAAGGATCAACACTTAATCCGTGAGAGAACTGAGATTCTGCAAGATAAAGTAACCGAGATTTTGGTATGCAGTACTACTCTCTCGACCTCTATCCATCGTCCGTCTCTTCTATACGCCTACCGTCGATCTCTCTTTTTCTGTCTCCACCTCTTTATAACGTGTACTCTTTGTGCGATATTAATAAAAGAAGATGTTACGATGTTAACAAAAGAGCGTACAAGTTTTACGAATGCGATACAATCTCTAATCTGCTTTTCGACTCTTGAAATATTCAAGAATAGAATGAATGTGTTTTAAATTCAAATGTAACAGTGAGAAAGCTCTTTGTTCTTTGCTAAAGTTTTATCCTTCGCACATTTTTCCCAATGAAATATACAAAAATTCTGGCGTTTTATTGAAAATAATTCTTATTTGTTTTATAAATTTTATTCACCTAATTTGAGATTAAACTCATCATTATGATGTTAATAACATCTCTATAATATTATATACAAATAAATATCCGCATAAAGTATTTAAAAAACTACTAATATCTGCTCGGATTCTATTATTTATATTAATTGCGAATACATACGATATCTCGAAATTTGCAACGTTAACGTAAAATTATTGGATAAAGAGAGAAGAAAAGGGGAATAAGCGAAAAACATATTTCCAGATGGAGACACGATGGTGGAATGAGGAAAATTTTGTATAGTGTTGCAAAAAAGTGTGCAAAATAAAATGCGGCATACCTCAGATGGGGAACATAAAAAGAGAAAGCCGGGCGAAAGAGAAAAGGGAGAGCGCGGGAGAGATTATATTTCGCGCGGTATTCATGAGGTCGAGTACCAGGTCGGCGAGAGAACATTCTGATCTATCTCCAAAACGTTTCCCTTTTTCGTGATTTCTTTCGGTAGCCCTCCATTACTTAGTTTTTTTATGGCCACGATATAATCTACATAAAAAGAGAAATCAATTGAAAATGATTCTAGCCGAACGGAAGACGGTGACGGAGATACGCGAATGAATTGGTTTGCTCCATTGGTTTGATACTTGATCATGTGGACAGCCCAATGACGTCAATATGAGAGATATTTATTGGGCCATAAAGTTAAATATTTGAAGCCGAATTCGATGTAATCCAATATCACGCTCATGTGTACGGTCAAATTTCATGACGCACAAATTGTCACGGCGAACTCGACAAACTCGACAAATAGTGCTGATTGCGTTAGAATAAGGATCTTTCAAGTGACAGCTGTAAGACGGAATTACCGTTTGCGATAGCGAACAAAAATATAATGCCGCGATAAATAAAAAGTGTATTAAGGTTTGGTTTTTATTTCTGCACTAGAATTTGCACTGGCATTAAAATTTTTCTTTCTCTTGTCAAATTTTCTTTCTTCTGTCAAATCTTAAAATATCAAACCTTATCCTTTTCACTTTAAGTTCTAAAAATATATACTATTCAGTTAATATAATAAAAAGCAGATCTTTATATACTCCAATTTCGAATTTCCGGTTATCCTCACTTGTTGATTTTTCAATGCTAAATAATAATAGAAGTCCAAGAAATTGCAAAAATATATATATATATATATGTATATAACAGAGTAGATTATATAAGTCTGAGCGAAATAAAAGATAATAAAAGATAATGTAGATAGTATCGATAAATCAGAAAAAAAATCGGATATCAGAAGTTAATAGATCGAAATATTATGTTTCAAATAAAAGACAGCTTTTCAACAAAAGTGTAGCAGTATGCTCCGTAATATATCATGTACAAAACTTTCGTACGAGCTGCGAATACTTCGATATTTAAACTAAGCATTATAAGTACCTCTACTTTAAATATGGGGACTCGAAAACTTCTTGTAAGAGGATAAAAACTTTAAGTCGACGATGTGCTTGGAAAGCTCTGAATTGGTTGCGACATTCCCAATCTTTTTCTCATTGACCAGAATTATGACTTCGCGTTGAGCGTAGTCGAATGTTTGTCGGATGCGAAAAGTTAATGCACTTTTGGAAAGTATATTAGTTTCACTTTCTTTCTGGAGATGAATAGAAGATGTTATTAAATAAGAATTATCCATTTGAGTCCTTAACATTGCTGATCAAAGAATAATACCTAATAAATTTTATTTTTTGAATTTTTCAGCGCCGTCCGTCCAAATAGTGGACGCCCTAGGCGAACCACTGCGGGACAAATATTATGAAGCTGATAGCACCATCGAATTATTGTGCGTCGTACGTCATATAGCGATGCAGGTGCAATACAGCGTCGTCCAGTGGCTCCACGGCAATAGAGTGCTAAATTACGATACGACGAGAGGCGGTATCAGGTAATCCGAATCTTTAAATATTGTATTCTTTTCTTGCCACTTAGCCAAGAGAAATGAAGACAGTCTTATTTAATCTGTCCTTTAGCCAGCTTTTATATTTTTAATGCTGCTATCCTTCATCTATCTTTTATCTAACACATTAAAGCTGTATTGTGGCGCTATAATATAATATACACTTTATATAAAACACATACACAATAAATGTATTAAAATAGTGTATCAATATTATATGTTATCATATGTTATAAGATCAAACGTAAAAATACCGAAAAAAGTCTAATAATAATCGGGCCTATATAGATGATAATTAATGAGGCTTTGAAATATAATCTCAATAAAATGTTCAATAATATAGATCATTTACTAAACCAATTAATATCATTTTACTTTTCTAAACATTATCTTATCCTTCTAATTAGTATCAAATAGTTGATTACTATTATTACATTTGGCAATATTTATTAAACATTGCATGCATATGTTAAACAAAATATATATAATAGCTGTTATTATTAGCTTCGATCATATACACATGTGACTGTTAATATCCCCCACTTTTTCATATATGTATACAATGCTTTTGAAATGAAATGAATGTTACCTAAAATGTTACCTAAAATTATGTTACCTAAAATGTGAAAATAAGACTGAAACTATAATACATTTGTTTTCAACTTAAGTTAGGTTATATGAATTCAAATCATCATTTAGTAAAATGTTATAATGCATATTTTTGATGTTTTAGATATTTTTAATTACTTTTTTATATATATTGTAATTACGTTCCAGTATTTTTTAAGTGACTTAACCAAATCACATACGTACGCGACATAAGTAACCGGTAGGTAACTCATGATATTTTTATTTGTGTTTATATTTGTTAAATAATATCTATTTCAGAATTAAAAAATTATAAAAATTATTATAAAGGAAAAGGCCTAATGTACACATCGTATATCATAATTATGTATTTAAGTATGATATAGAATGAATTATTTTTTAATTACATTTCTTTTTTAATTATTTTTTAATTACGTTTGTCAAAATATCAAACGACCTATTGAACGAAAAGTTCAACATCATTAGCAACATCATTAGTATCATAAGGCATGGAATAATATTATTTCTAATTGATTTATTTATTTAAATAATGATGACGCAACTCATCAGATTAAATATGAAATTGACATTAGCAGTCCATATGTACACACAGAAAAATATTCTATTGCTAAGAAAAGTTACTCAATTTACTTTCTTCCTCTCAAATAACGGTTATTTTAACAAAGAATATTTTTTTGAGAATAATTTTAAAATATACTTATTACAAATTTTAGAAAAACTTATTGTTATGTACTTAAAAGAAGAATTTATCTTTTGAAGAATATAAAATTGATCAAAGAAGCCACTTCTATAGTTAATACTTCTATACTTAATAAGCAAATCGAATTCGTTTTAATTTAACAAAATCTTTATTGAAATATTAAACTTACTAAAATTTAGAATATATTTTGAATAAATTTGATGCTTGTGATGAATTTATAACAGATTTGCGGATATATGAATTTTTGAAATACTTGAAACAAGTAATTATTACTTCCGTACAATGTGTGATCGAAGACTACCAGATTTGTTTTTCAGTAAATCTAAAGCGACTACACGGATATTTTTAAATTGTAATAATATGATACAACTATACGCTAAGCCAGAATTGCTTGGGTGCGAAGAGGTCTTTAAACTTAATAGCTCTATTATTCAAAATTTGCTCGCGCGAAGTCGTTCTCGCTTGGAATGCTTCTCGACAAATATGAGAAATGCATAATCTAAATGTCAGATAAACTTGACGCGGTTATGCGAGCAAAGTGTAATTAATTCACGAAACTTTTCCTTGTTTGACGGGCATTTACGCGCGGTTGAAAGACCGTGTCAACTTCCTGTGGAAGCGACCGGGAAAAGTCAAATCTAGATCGCGCATGTACATAATTCTCACTCTTTGTAGGTACGTTCCGTCGGAGCGTTAAAAAATATGACTCGTTCTTCCTCCTCGTCTCTCTTTGGGATTATGTATTATTATAGATTCTCTGCAACTCGGCTGGAACAGTATAATTTCAAAGAACCGATTCTGGAGCGTAAGAATTCATTATCCGTGATCCGTATAATAGAAGAGAGATTCGCCGGCTCGTTCAACTGTCGCGCTGAATAAAACTCAGGCGGAAATAAGAAAAAGGCAAGAGCGACGCGCTGTCGTATTAAGCTTCGTTAATATATAGTTCGTTTCACACCGTTCAATAATATATGAGATATGGGACATAAAACATTCCATTATGCAACGTGTTCCGGTCGTTTTACGCGCTTCATTCAAGTCGAGTTCAAAAATTTCATGAAAATCGAAAAACCTCGCAAAATTTTATCCCATTTATACATTGTCGCATATTCGCGTTTTTCTTGTCTCGTCCAGTGTCACTTTGTTAAGTATGATAAATGATGCAATTTATCATGTTGAATATATGCTCACAGCTGCAATCCCAAAAAAACGAAATGAAATGAAAATTTGACAATTCACGAGAGATGTGAATTTATAATAATGTACTTACATGTTTTTGACAACTTGTTACTGTTAAACAATTTTTGTAATTCTCTTTTATAACAACGAAAGGATAGAGAAAGATATCAAGATTTATTATTATGTGAAAAAAAGTTATAGTTTTTTTTTATTTTATATATTTAAATTGCCGGTTTAAAAGGATTATAAAAGGAACCATAAAAACCCTTTTTTCTTTTATATGCGTATATATATAAAAATTATATTTCATATTTTAAAATAAACTCTCTTTCATAAGCTCTCTCTCTAGAAAAAAACTGCATACTAATATTGGACATTCGCACTTTTTATGAGAATTTCACAGAAGCTTCCTGGGAAATTTATATTCGTATATCTGACATCACTGATGTGCAGATGTGTCATCGCTTTCAATGCGCCTTTTTGCTCGTGATTTCTCGGGCCAGGATACAAGAACATACAAGAACATCCCCGAAGGACCCGAAAATACGTGCCGGTAGAGTGCTCATACGGAGTACATGGTGGTTGATGATAGCAGCCGCGAGAGTTAGAATGGCAACGTGTCGACGAGAAAGGTTTCGGTGTTCGGGGGACCGGTTCTTGGTCGAAACCAACGTTTCCGTGGGCCCATCCTGACAGTAAAGTTAGGTGCCGGTGAGACACGGCGGGACAGTAAATGAAATTAGTTTGCGTTGCGCGCTTCTGTACATACGACTATACATACACGAGGTCGTGGATCCTGTTGCGAGAATAACGTCCCTCTGCGATCTGCCCGGCAACTAACGCTAAATATTTTGCCGTCTGCAACACATTAAAATACTAATTAACGCCTTTCTATTCTATAAGAAATAGTGAAAATAAAATTTCTAAACGAGAGAGAGAATTAAAATCTTTCGTTTATTGTATCTCTCGGATTGATTTCTGTCATTCCTATTGGCTTTATATTTTCTCCATTTTCTCTTTTACGTTTTTTTTTTTAATATTTCAATATTTTGATGCTCGTATGAGCCGCATTTGAATACATCCCAGACGATCGTGCTTAAATATTATTTTTCCCTCTTTCTCTCTTGTTCGCTTTCACGCGAAATTCTCTGTGAACCACAACTGTAAACACGCTACATATAACGTTACAGTACCATCGCATTCGTTTCTCCAATACAGTAGCATCTGCAATGGTGGACGAGCAAGAATTATTGCTATCTGGCTTAATTTAATCTTTCATTTAATTAATCACCTGACGTCTATCCGACTTTCTCTATCCCCTATAATTTAACGATGCGTCACTGATGGTCTCACACTTTCAGATATTGTCGACTCCGATCAACGTTGCAGTGTCCTGGTAGAAATTTTTATTAAAAATTTTTGTTTAACATAAATTAACTTATCTTTCATAATAAAAAATTAATTATTTTATTCTAATAAATTTAATGAAAACAAAGACTCCACAAATTTAAAATAATAAAAAATAATAAATGATATAAAAATAATAAATGATAGAGTCAACACAGTTAATAAGTGCGATTATCTTATATTTATTTAATTTATTCCAAAAAATCTTGATGTAATTTCGAGCGCAACCATAATATAATAGAATTTTTTTTGTTTCGACTCCTCTTTGAGTTTTCAGAATTAATTATCTATTGTTAGATGGTTAGATCACAAATTCTTGTTCCGTAATCAAATATTTTCATGTAATGTATGGGTTTCCCAACAGTTGACAAACTGTTGTAATCATAACATAAACGCCACAATCCATTACACAATTAAAATTACATAGATAACAAAAATTGTTTCGTAGCAGACAGTTAGCATACTGATAAAATAAAGATAAATTTAGAGAATATACGTAAAGTATATGTCTTGATACAAAGTTTTTTAAGTAAAGTTTACATTACATTTGAAAACATTTGATTACGGAACAAGAATTTGTAATCTAACAATGGATAATTAATTTTGAAGACGACTCAAAGAGGAGTCGAAATATCAACATTCTATTATATTATGGTTACGAAATTATATCAAGATTTATGGAATGAACTAAATAAATATAAGATAATTGCATTATTAACTGTGTTGACTTCCACAAATTTTATTATTTTTTATTATTTTATTTTATTCTCTTAACATTATGTAAATATAGAATCTTTTTTTTAATTACATCTATATTTTTGGAATTATTGAAATTTATATACAAATGCGATATTATATAACTTGCCAAACTAGTATCGAACATTTTACGGAAATGGAGCATTGAAAATTTCTCGCCAATATCTTCTTAACTGAAATGCATGCATGCATACATTTTTGGACGTTGGTAAAGTAGCGATATAACAATGATTCAAATTAATCGTTAATCGAATTATTTGCGGACGGTATCCAGGCTGAAGGTAACGTGACAATGAATTTATAGCGCTTAACATCACGTTTAATTCATTAAATTACAGTAGGACCCTTGACGGCGTAACGATCATCGAATGAAGGGGAACTACACGGTGGAAAATAACGTTTTACGCAGTGTCAAATTACATTAAATTTTCGGGAGCGTAATTAAACCTCCGGTTACGACGACGATAGTAATGCACAAAGCGTGGCCATAGTTGACCGGCGTTAAATCGAATTTTCCACGCCGTCGAATCAACGTTATGTTTACGATCTATCTTAATTTATTCCCATTGTAAGTTTAACCTGGCTCAATCTGATAAAGGACACATTACTCGTTTGAACATATATATTGACTCTCTTGTGCTTTCATTTTCTCAACGTTGTGATGATCCATCACAAATGACCGCTGATTTTTTTTACGTGTGACACGAAATTAAAATAAATGAAGATATGTTATCGCAGTAGATAATGAAATACGCTTGTTGTGATCTTAAAATATGTGTACGTAAAATTGTATACGTATATTGTTCATGTATGTATACGTGTATGTATACGTATATTGTTTTGTGTTCAAGTTCTGGTGCATATCCAAACAGAGAGGCGAAAATATTCAAAAAAACTTGAATTTTTTTAGTGTCATTTCTAAAAATTACAAAAACGGAATTTGTTAACTTTTACTGAAAAATTGATGCTTGATTTTCTTCAGGTAAATACGTAACTTCATCATTTTTACTAAAATTGTGAAAGCACATCCTTTCACGGAATAATCAGTTTTGATATAGTATCTAAAAATTTAACTAAATACAAATTTGAAAATAAATTTTGTTAGACCATCAAAATAATTATACTTATTTTTAATATTATTTTAGCAACTAGTTGGAACGTTCAAATGGAACGTTGCTAAAATGTCAAAGTTTATTTGCTGCATTATTCATTATGTTTTATATGAGAATTTTAGTTCAACAAAATTATTTTAGGTTTGTATCTAATTTTAGATTTCAGCAAAAGCATACTTTCCCTGTTGCTTCTATCTGAAAACCATAATAGATATCTTGTTTGTTAATTAATTAAATTATTAATGATTATGAAAAGATATCTTATCTCACGAAACTTTCATATTCTTTATTTTTCATTTTTTTTGTACTACTTTGTGTAATTAAAATTTAATATGTATGAAAATGTAAAATAAGATGTATTTAATTAATGTTGGATAAGCATTAATTTCCATTTTGTACAGTTTCGTACCGTTTTCACATATACGAGAACACTAACAGATAGTATTGGACTTATTTTACATAACGGATGTTCGCATTGACAAAAAGAGCATTCACCGTATTAACATCGTGTTAAATGATGAATTGCTAGTACTATATTGTACCGATGTATTTCGGTTGATTGCGCCGCGAATAAAGAAATAGCTAATCGCTTACATAGAGTTAACAGCCGTATCAAATCGATTGACCAAAGTAATGTCTCGTACAATTAATCATTGTTTGTCGACTGCTTTACACTGTGTTATGTATTGTCAGTTTCCGAGCACTGCTAAAAAAATTAATGAATGCTTGTAAGAGTATTTGCGCGTCCACATATACATAAAAAAAAAAACTTAAATTTTATGCAGCTTGCTTATTAAGCCCGCCAGTAAAGGATAAAACAAAGTACCAGCGATTATAAAAGATACAGTTTCTACAATATATAAACAATATTTAATTTAATACATGACACAATCCCTTAATTATTATTCCGAATTATTGCATTCCGCAACTTGGCCAATTGCCATTTATCATCGCATTAAAATTACGCGAGTCATGCATATAGAAATTTTAATCAGTGACGTTAATCTCATTACTTAAGCTGGTACGCAAGCTTAACTTTACTCACAAACGCTAAAAATAACGCTAGTCGTTGTTTAACCTTCTAAAACTTGTGGAATTAATACAAAATTAAAAATTATTTACAGTATAATAATTGAAATAAAGGCGCAGCTTTTAGTACAACGTAAAAACTATTTAAAAACATAAATATTCAAGTTTAAATTTACATTGGATCATGCTAATTTTTTTAAGCTGATCCCAAGATTCTCAGTAACTGTTTTCTATTTTCATTTCGCATTTCCGTATCGGATTAATTGTAAGAATTCTTTCACAAAAGCTCTTACGTTGCTGGGTGCAGGCAGTGGACGCTCAACATCGCGAATAAACGAGCGATCACCTACCGGTGTTCAACCGGCCGGGGAGAACGAAAGCGACAAATTGCACGAACTTTTTCGATTAAAGTCTCGCTTGCTCGGCGCGATTCAAAACCTTTCTCGGTCAAGTTTCCACTCTCAGCGACACGCAATCCGGTATAAATAAGGACGTTCCTTCGCGAAAGGATAGGGAAGCTGGAGAAACAGCTGTAAAAGCTTTGTCTCTCTGCTGAATTTCACATTAACAATGGTAGAACGTAAAGAGAATGACCATTGAACAATTGCGACATATAAAGTTACGTCATTGCCAAACTACAACGAGAGAAAGTGAGAGAAAAATGTTTTGCTGCGGAAAATCGTGGACAGTCACATTCCAATTAAGTAAGTAGTTGCAGCAGCGTGAATTGAATCCTTAATAGGATCTATTTGACAAGATTGACAATTTAAATTATTCTTTGTAGTGGTTTTTATCCCTCTCTTATCCTTTTTTGCTTCCTCTATTCTTGCTAATATCCTTTTACCTTCAAAAGTCGTCACAGCAAAATACCATGAAAGATATCAGGCGGTCTTGCGCAAGAAAAGTCACGTTAAATTCGGCACAATTTAATTATCCGTTAAAATAAAACTAATAAAGAGAGACCAGTTATCAAATAATATTAGAAAACTTTATATTATTCCCATAGGACACATGGCGTGGCGATAATATGTTCAAGGCGATATCGCCACAAAAGCGCACGCTTTTGTTCCGTGCGGTCACGTCTGTCGTGTACAGAACGCAAAAAGGAAATGCTAAAAATTTCCGCTGTAAAATATTTACCGGACAAATGTTTGCCGCTCTAGCTGTCAAGTAACGTTTAAAAGCGCGAACTGGAAGTCATATAGGATACAGCTTCAACGCGATCGTCGTCAGAGCCATAGAATTGTCAACAAATTCGTTATAACTTTTATAATCATACTGCTTTTTTAATTTTCGACTCTCCCTCTCTCTCTCTCTCTCTCTCTCTCATATTTTTTTTATTTTATCAAATACCGTTTTTATTACATCTAGCTTTGATATTTTAAAAAGATATAAAATCGTAATCATGTTACAAACTATTAACTGTGTCGTCATCTCTCAATATTTACTGCTCTGCTGGAACACTCCGAATCGCCACTTGCACCTTGTACTCGCACAAAATGCTCGCTCGAATAGTCCCCTTTTTCCGCTAGTTTCTCACAAAAATAGGAACGTCAAGTACGAGAGCAATTTTCCGCAAGACGTCTCTGCAGCATGCAGTTTCACGCGGAAACTTTTCTCCCTCGAGAAAAGGAGAAAAGGTATATTTCTGTCTGCAATTAGTGCATTTTAACGAAGTCATTGTCTCGTTGCATTCTTCGCACTTCTTTTCAACTTGAATGCGATTTTACGAAAAGGACAGGCCTCGTTATAAAAAACTGTATTCGATGATTTATTAATGTACAAGTGATGGACATCGTTTTATGACATCGATAAATCATACAAAATAAATCAAAAGTAGTAGTAGGAATAATGAAATTATATTGATACAAAGCATGAAATAGGATATTAAGTACTTTGTAAATTGTTTCAAATTTTGTAATCTATTTTTGGTTTCAACAATACAAACAGAAAAATTGTTTATACTCTACAAATTTTCTTAAGCTCTTACGATACTGTATCATAATAACGTTTCCCCCGTGTTTATAAAAGCAAATTTGCAAATTTGCACGGAGGTTGAAATATTCAATTTCACGCAAAAAAAACAAGCGTTGATAGGTATGAAGTGCGTTATCAAGATAGATCGACGGTTCTGCACAAATATTTATTCGGTAAAACTTAATATTCTGTTGTTTGCACAGAGTATGTACCACTCTCGCGAGAACCGATAATTTTGGCTCAATTTGCGATTAACTTATCTTCTGCCGCGAAAAAAGTTCGCATAAAATCGTGCGAATGAAGAGCGGACATGTCAGATGAGAGCAGAGATAAAAAGGAATCGGGGAAAGAAGAAAAACGACTTGAGTGGTGATGGAGAATCAGCGATTAGTTAGGACAAAGAAGCAAGGTGCAAGGGCAAGTAGAACTGGCAAAATTGAAGAGTTCTCGTTAACCTAAGGAGATGCTCTCTTCTTTCGCACTACAGCGAACGATTCACGACTTTGCGTTGGTCATTTTTCTCGAGAAATTTTAATGTTTCCGAAATGCGTGTCATCGTGATTGACACATTTTTTATCTTGGATGTATACTTCTTAGCCATTCAATTAATAGCTTTTTGTAGCAAACGTTTTCTATAATTATTATAGATATTTCGATAAAAAGATTTGTGAATTAAAAATTTCGAACGTACAGATTTAATAATACTGTAAAAAAGATTACATGTAAAAGTACAATACTTGTACTAAATAATTTTGGAACCTATTATTAAAGGTTTACACATTTACACACGTAAAGTCACAACTTATCAATAAAATATTATTCTACTTTATAGTAGGTAATATTCTTTTTTATACATAGTATTAAAAAACAATTTGCAAAAATAATTTTACAATTGAAGTTAAATTTATAGAAATATTTACGCATTAATTCGCCAACGAAGTACATACAATTTTTCTTAAATTATGTTATTGATATGTACAAAAATAAAAATGCAAATATAACATGTGTAATATACTATCATATATATTATATAATATAAAATCTTTATATATACACATAAAAATTATATAATATACTATTGTAATTTTTCGTTTAATATAAAGCGATATTTACACAATTAATGATAAAAGTATTAATTTTTTAAGAACGATTTTATATTATTTTTATATAATATTATTTTTATATTGTTTTTATGTAATATTTTATATTATTTTATATTATCTATATTTTTACTGTTGTAAATTTTACACATATTATTTATATAATTTTATATACTTTTTTACAGTGTGCGTACAGAAGTTGAATACATAAATATTTATATTGTAATACTTTCAGCTACATCGTCAAGCGTATCGAGAGAAAAATGTTTAATATTTGTAACAATAATTATATGCTAATATAAATATGGTTAGCAACTCTATTTTCCAGTTAATTATTGCTACAATGTTAGTACATGCATAGTTGACACCAAGTGTTATAAATTACAGTTAAATTATAATAATTGCAAAACCATTTCTTTTTCTCAAGTAATACAAAATATGTACAGTGCACAAAATATTCTTGGCACGATTTTGGGGCATTGAAATTTCAACGCCGTGTCTATCTGTTATAGCGTGAAAACGGACTTGATGGAAGAGGGGGCCAATTCGACTCTCAGCATAGCTAAAGTCGGACCTTCGGATAGCGGAAATTACACCTGCCAGCTTACCACCATGCCAGACCAACCCGCCACAGTTCACGTTCATGTTTTGAACGGTGAGAATAATTTATTTCTCGATATTTTTCGATTGCTTTTTTATGCAATTTCACTTTTATCATCGTAGCGTATGAAATGTTGTCATCTAATTCAGTTGCGTTATATAGGACGTATCAAAACTGCTACAATAAAATTCTTATATATATATAACAATTTATTATATTTAATTTAATCGAAGAACAAAATGTTGAATAGAATAAATTTGAATAAATATAGAAATTTATTATTTCTATATTTTCTATATATCTATATTATCTCTATATTTCTATATTATAATATCTAAATATAGAAAACATAGAAATTTTCAAATTGTATATAAAAAATTGAGGGGAGTTGCATAATATTTAATCAAAATATAAAACATTCACTGATAACATACAAAACATTCATTGACGTACATATTAACAGTAACATTAGATACAAAATATATGTCGTTACACTAAAAGTAAACTGTAACTCTAACTTGTCCGCTGAATTTTCATATGAAGGAAATTTGAAAATCAAATTAAATAGGATCGAGATAATTTTAATCATAATAATTATTAATATATCAAATAAGGTACTTTTTCAGTTTTATTGAAACAATATCTATGCATGTTGATAAAGATAAATATTCATAAAAAGACTTGAAATTTTTTTTGAAAAATATAGAACAAAATTTTCTAATGTAAAAACTTGAAATTAAGAGGATACTCTAAAAACAGCGACCGCAAATAAATTACTTTCTTCCTACAGCTTTAACACATTATTCATGAAACCACACCTCGCATTTTTGGCGGTGTTTCCCGTAGCTAACAAGCATATACGAAATCCGAACTTTCCAAAATGCCTCGTTATCCAGATTGCACCATTATATCCTATGTAATAATCAATCGCAAATAATATTTTTAACAAGTCTGCTTATTATACGATATTTTGTAAATGCAACAAAAAAGTTATGACAAAAAAAGACTTAACAGTGTTCTTTATTATTCATTCCATTTTTTTGTTTTTTTTTTTAATAATTTTTTAGTTTATAAATTTTCTACTAATTTTGCAGCTTTCTATCGTGAAATTTATTTCACAGAAGCATATACTTCAAAACGCCTGTAAAAATCAATTTACTTACGTAAGGCATACGTAACATTTTACATTTCACAAATACGTTTGTAGAATTCAGATTACTATAAATTAAGAGCACGTCGTGTAACTAAACATACATGTTTATACTGAAACACATGAAATGTTTATTTTCGTTTCTTTGATGACGCTGTTCGAACGGTCGAATGTTCAATTAAACGGTATTTAAATAGTACAGGAATTCTAGTGTACTATCTTTGTGTGTTTTGTTT
>Ga0157364_1002346_pt1 | contig 17493 bp, 12 predicted proteins | sample AttsexASBM2_FD_111476 | JGI IMG/M metagenome (GOLD analysis project Ga0157364, IMG submission 111476) | Fungus gardens microbial communities from leaf cutter ant in Ribeirão Preto, State of São Paulo, Brazil - Atta sexdens ASBM2 | ecosystem: Host-associated > Fungi > Mycelium > Unclassified ... | reverse complement strand
ATAAAATATATATATATTTTCACTTATAACAAACAAAGATAGATATTTCAAATGTATAAATAATTTACAAAATAAAATATATATATTATATATATATATATATATATATATATATATATATATATATATATATATATATGAAATAAGAGAGAGACAGATCAATATTTAACAACACAATTTTACAATTTAAATGAAAATTTTCAAATTTTATATTAATTATTTTTCAAAAACTTCTACTTCTTACTGAAATAATTTTTAATCCGAGTTCTAAATCACTGCCAAATTTTTTTGTATTACTTTCGAATACAATATTAAAAATCTATAATTATTTCATTATTTTTTAATTTTTTTATATACATCTACAGTTTTATCTATTACGCACACGCGCACGCGCACATACAAACACACATACACACACACACACACCCACACACACACACACACACACACACACACACACACACACACACACACACACACACACACACACATATAAAATAAATTACTCGACATATGTATATCATAATGTATATAAATGTATTGAAATATTTGATTTTTTTTATCAGAGACTAATCTAAAAATACCTAAATTTCTTTTATTTTCTTATAAATAAACAATTTCTCTGACAATTTCTCTTAAAATTATTTTATGAAATATCAATAGCATCGTTGCTAATTCAATTTCATTTTTAGCAGGACGTCACATACGAACGAGACTCCTGTCATTCCATCACGGTCGCCGTTTCTTCGAAACCGTCGACGATGGAGAGACAAACGCAAACTGAACTTATTTTACCGATATGGAGGCAATTTCTTTATTGCTTAGCGGGAGATGAAGCTTTCAGGTATATCATGAATTAAAAAAACAAATTTTATAAAGTACGATATCGCAATATATCTCTGTTCAATTTTTATCTTAATTAATAGATTCTAATTAATATAGTTCTATCTTCTTTATATATAAAATTATATATAAAATTATATTATATATAATTTTATATAATTGTATATAAATGGACATATTTTATATAATTATATATAATTGTACATATATAATTTTATATAATTATATATAAAACATTTTTTTCCAGAATTCTATATATCTTATAACTATTTTCTGTTTTTTTTATTTCTTTTTTTTTACTTCTTTTATTAATAGTTTATATTGTGCGAAAGAGATGCTATAGTTAATATCTAAAATTACAGGCGTCGCCGGCAACGGGAAGTAGCTAGCAACTATCGAAAACGCGGTAATCGTATGTCAAAGAGATACATAAATAGCGTATCTTACATCGACAGGGTGGCGCGAATAGTCTTTCCTGCGTCTTTCGGTCTACTCAATGTCTGCTACTGGGTAGTTTATGTCACCTATCAAGAGGAATTTAAGTGGCAGGATCCGCCAATCGGATCGATAATGCCTATCTCCCATTAATAAAAATATTAATAGTAACAATAAAACGACATATACATCACTATATTATGATAGGAAGAAACAAAAGAGATTACGCACTTTTATTCGAAATTGAATTATTAAATTTATTTCAAATTAAGTTATTAATTAAATGTATGCATATTGTCATAATTTGTTTTACTTAAAATCGCTTGTACATAATTCTACGAAATTCTCGTAGTTGAATACGTGTTTGCGAAATGTCCTGTATATGTCAATATCTTATTCGAATAAAAAAATGAGAAATTGAGACAAATGAAAATTTTTTTTTTTTCATAAATTTTTAATTTAACTGTCACAACGAATGTTAGGCAATTTTCAAAACAATTTCCGATTTTTCTTTCTTCTCTTTCTCTTTATCATAAATAGAAGATTGATTAACAGTCTTGGTCAAATTATTAAGGAATTTATTAAGGAATAAATTTCTTAAATTAATGAATTTAAAAATAAGAAAATTAATACAAGACTCAGCGAATATATTGAAAAATCAATATAATAAAAAGATTACGAGTATAAGCTATTGTAAAATAAATTTAATACTTATATTTATTTATTTAATATTTAAATAGATATATAAACTGCGTCAAAATTTAGGATTAGCTTGTATTAATATTAATTTTATTATTTTATTATTGACATTTGTAGATGTATAACATATTTTATATATATATATATAAAATATATATATTATTATGTTAGAGTGTTAGTAAACATGTATATTTATTGTATAATAATAAATCTGTATGATAATTGCGCGCGCGCGCGCGCGCGCGTGTGTGTGTGTGTGTGTGTGTGTAATAAATACATATATATAATAAAACATCAATTTAAGTGCGATATAAGCTTATTCAGATGTTTATATCAATCAAAATATTAATTTTTCAAAATCTTTAATTATTCCATTGTGAAAACAATGTAAATTTATCCAGAAGTTTGTCATCCTCAAAATAATATACAACGGATAAAAAAATAAAATATGCTTTGCCATTTTCCATAACGGACAAAAAAATAATGTCGAATACGCTTTGTCATCTTTCATTGGACCACAATACGATTCGTCGAGCAGCTAAAACGATTGGCTCTTACTTTTAGATCTGACGATCCGACAAATCTCATTCGACGTGTTCAGCGTCAACGAATTGTCACGTCTCAGGCATGTAATACCCACGGCTAATTTGCTAGGCAAAAACCAATCGTGTTCGATTCATTCAATCACCGTTCACGCTGCCGTTAGCCTCACTATTATTTCCGTTGAACGCAATCTACTGCGTCAATTATTTCGGAAAAGGTTGCTTTCTAATTTCGATATTACGGTACTGTGCTGCGAATGAATTGATCTCTTAGGAAAATCGAAGTCGATTTGAAACTAACATAAATTAATTAATTTTTTCCAATTGCGAACTTGGTTTTGCTATGCGAGTGTAACGCGTTTTCCTGTGTCATTTTCACAATTACACCGGTTACAACATGGTGGTTGGCTGTGATATTCAACATGATACTCCGTAGGTGCAAATGTGATGTAAACTTAAGAATTGACAAAAGAGGAGTATCATGCACTTAAATATATAATAACTTAGTTTTAATCATAATTAGTATTCTTCTATGTCTCTGGCATGCATAAAATATTTTCATTTAAAAAGTATTATATGCGTATAAATAAGAAAAAATTTATCCCACATTCTTAACTTTCAAATATGTAGAGAATATGTGCAAAGATGTTTGTTTCTTTTTATCAATACATGAAAAAAATAAAAAAAAACTATTTCTTTTTTTCTATTCCTTTTTAGGAATGTTATGATAAAAATATGGCTGTTTTTAATTTTTTTATAAATTGTTGTTTCCCACAAGTGAGTGAGGATTATTTTATTTTCAATTTAATTTGAATTTTAATGAATTAAAAATATACTCTATTGTTTGAAATTTGTATAGAAATTTTAAAAATATAATTTGCTCATTATAATGTCGTGTACTAACTTAGATATGATATTTGAAGAACGAAATGAAAGAGAATAAATGTTTAGCCCTACATAGGACTGCAGAAGGTCATAATTATAATTACTTGAGAAATAATGAATCTGAAATTTTTTAACACAAAAATATTAAGCGATATATGTTTTATGGCAGAATATTTTTTGTTGCAGAATTAATGAATAATATAAACTCAGAAGATTTTAATGAAGTTCGATTTTCGTTAATCGAAAAAAATGGATAAGACAACATGCCCTCAAACATATAAAGAAATCGATCAAAGCATTGTCAAAATTGAGATGGAATCTGAACAAAATTTCAAGCCTGAAAATTTAAATATTAACTTTGTGGAAGTTCCCTCAATAGAAGAACACGCTGATGTTACCATTTTGCCGACGAAGTTTAGAGGTAGAAGTAGAGGTAAAGGCAGAGGCAGAGGTAGAGGTAGAGGTAGAGGTAGAGGTAGATACAGCAACAATTCACAAATCTCAGCCTCACCAAAGCAAAGTCATTCCATGGATATAAAGGCAACTTTGAAGAAGGACCGTTTTCGCCCAATTCGGCCAAAGCCTTTACAACCTGTTACTTCGACTATATTAAGACATAAATTTGGATTGCCAATAATGGCTACTTTACCATCAAATCGTGTTATTCTACCAAGTCCACTAAAAGAAAAAGTAACCATTGCACGCGTTACACGCGTTACACCTTTAGATGAATCTGACAAGATAAAAAATATCAAACCAATTAGCAATGACAACAATATTTTGCAAAACAAAGATGTTTTTAGTAGCGATATTGACAGTAAGACCATTAACACAACAGTAGTCAATAGTAAGACTATTAACACGACAGCTGTCAACAGTAAGACCATTAACGTCAGTAATAAAACTGAAACCATAAATATTGTACCAATAATCGATGAAAGTAAAATTGATAAAACTGTGAAAACTGAAAAGTCAAACATAGCAAAAAGTAATTGTAATAATAATAATAATACTGATAATAGTCGTAATAGTAATAATAATAGTAGTAATAATAAGAGTAATAGTAATACTAATAGTGATAAAAATTGTAATAATTATGATAAAGATTTACGTACTAGTAGTAAAACAATATCCAAATCTAACAAGAATAGTATTGAATTATTTTTTGAGAGCATGGCACAGACTGTATTGAATTTACCTAACGAAGTCCAAGCAGATATTAAAATGCAAATTTGCAAAATTGTTACCAAGGCAGAGATTGAATTCTGTGGATCTCAAATAAAACGCAAGACTAAATATTAAATTTTAAGCATATATTAACAATATGTTTATTATTATCAATAAATTAGAACTTGTATTCAAATTATAATTTCTTTTACACAGACTAAATTTTCCAAGATGTAGAACAGGCCTGGAGCCAAGTTGCACATTTCGACCGATTTTGCCTACCGTCATCCCTACATAGAGAGAATTTTGTTTCAAAATTTACCCCGAAAAGGTAGTTATACAACATAATATTTTAAAGATTTTTACTGTGCACTTCAGTAAAATTAATCGAACTTATTTTATACTTTATTAGTACTGTAGTAGTATTATATATAAATGAAGGAAAAATAGTTTTATTAATGAATGAAGAAAATTTACTTTAAAATGTTGTCTTAGAAATGCAATGTCTCACAACTATCATATTTTTAGGATAAACTTTAAAAAAAAATTCTCTCCGTGTACTCCTTTTGTTTCATAGCGTTTAGACCAGTGCTGGGATTTACTTGCACATTTCGGTCGATTTTTAACTTCTTGCCCTTTACTTCACACGCGTAGCGTAAATGTCGATCGGCATTTCGAGTTTTATATTTCAAGTCCTATAGCCCTACAGTGTACGATTTACAGCTAATATTCATGAACTATCATTTTATGTCTCCGTGCACAGTTTAAAAATTATGAAAAGGAGTAGGGATGATGGTAGGCAAAATCGGTCGAAATGTGCATAGAGGCTACAGACCTATGTAACGATATAGGATATAATCTAAATTGCTGTTAGAGATTTTGAATCTCTATATGGGCAATCTTGAAACAATAATTTTACCCAGACAATATAAAGTCTAAAATTGCGACATAAAGACGTCCTTAAGTGGTCTTTTAGATGCAAAAGACGTCTTATGATCCGATTTTAAACACTTTTTGCTTTCTGGGTAGTTATATCTCAGTAGATATATAAACAAAACGTAAACGGCAAGAAATTTAGATAATTTTCTTGCATTTATATTTTGTTTGTCAAAATATATTAGTACAATTTCCAATAACAAAACGTTAATTTTATTTTTTAAGCTCTCATAATTTTAAGTTGATAATATTAATAAATAATTTATAATTACATTTCTAAGAAATACAATTATATACAATTTTTTTTATCATAATGTATTTATTTCTTTTCTTTAATCTTTAATAAAAAAAAAATCCACAACATAGTTCTTCAAGCGATGTCCTAAAAATGTCCCTAGGACATCTCTCGGAGAACTTTGTTGGGAATATTTTGATGGATAGAAACACTCATTGATACTGAATTAAATTGGATTACAAGATAATTACATATGTAGTAAATTTTATGTGCACTCTTATATTTTTAAATGTTGATTGCAATTTGTATTGTAGGACATGTGACATTAAGAATGTACTGCCAGCAATTTTATGTATATCGAAACAAATAAGAATAATATTAAGTTTATTACAATTATATATATATATATATATATATATATATATATATATATATAAAATGTATAATCGACAACAGATTATATAATTTATCATAATTTTATTTTTTATATCGTAAATAATAAAAAATGTAATAAAAAATGTATATAAATAAAAGTAAATATATATTAACGAAAATAATACATAATTTTGATGAAGGATGCTACAATACTTAAAAATGCTAAATAGTATAATATTTAAATAAATGCTAATATAATAAGTAAGTAATTTCTCAAATGTAAAGAAATTATATAAATTAAAATTAAATCTGTTGAAACTATAAAAATCTTTAATTTTGAATTGTATGATTAATCTTTACTGATATATTATTATATGAATGCTGGATATATGTATGTATATATTTGTTCAATTTTATTGAAAATATGAAATAAAAGGATAAAACAAATTCATTCATTCTATCTTTATGTTCTAATACAAATATAATAATATATACGAATTTTATATTTAAAAAAATTAATAAATAATCATATTGTCAATCTAAATCAATTTTTTCCGGTCTTTTAAATATATAATAATGAAAGAAATTACACAAATATCTGTAAAATATAAAACAATTATAAAACATGTATATCTTAAAATAATTATCTACATTCGAGACGACATAAATATTAAAATGAAAAAGGAAATATTATCAGCCTTGAACAAAATGAATAAGATATTATTTCTTCGTAAACATAAACTATGGAATATGTGAGCGGTAAATTGAAAGCGATTTATGTTTGAAAATAAAGATAATAAAATTTTGTTATTTAAGCCACAAACGTGTCGGATGAATACAATCGCGTCAAAATTCGCTAAAATAACTGATGCCTTTCTTTTCATTTGATAAATATGAATACAACATAATAAAATCACCGATAAAATTATTCCAAACCATATACTAAAGACAATTACGTCAAAACAAATTATTCATTTAAATCGAGTGTTATGTTTGTTTCTCATGTTTATTACAGATATAATATGACGCATTAGATAGAATATCCATTTATGTATAATGCGTGTAATACAAACTATCAATTCCAATATGTCACGATGTCTATCTAAATGACTAATGGCTCGTGCACATACAATACTTTATATGTAAATTACGGTATGCAATGCTGTCAATATCTACTAAAGTATCAAAGCGTGACGCCACATATCTTCCCATCTTATCTTTGCTGATAATGTTATACTGTGTATAAGGTATGTTCTGAGTCTAGTGATTACGAGCGCTACGTTTATCTAGAATGGATTTCAACATCTGCTGCATTTTCTTTATTCTCGCTGTTTAATTATACACAAAAAATTATTAAATAAAAAATACATATATATTATATATATATATATATATATATATATATATATATATAAAACGTGAATCGCAGTATACCAATCCAGTGATATAATTTCCATAAACTTTTCACCATCGTAAATACACTTGTGCTCTTCTAACGAGTCTGTGTCTTCTTTGCCAAAGCTCACTTTTATTAGTAAAATGTGAAATGCGAAAGCACTGCATTTATATAGGTGAGAGATGAATCAGAAATAAGCGATTCAACGATGAAAATATTCTGAAGGGACAAAAAGCAATGTGTAAAAGTGTACGAACAATTAAAAAATAATGTTAACGCCGTAAAGCTTCTCGTTACTACTGTCTCGCAATCTGTATCTCATGCTCGTTTTTTTTTCTTTTTTTTTCGAATATATTTATAAGGAAATGCAATAACGATGAAGATAAAAGACACTAAAGGCGCAAAAGCCTTATCTGTTTTTCGACAATAGAGATGCAAAAGCATTATGCTATCATTATATGATAGTTGTTCATTCTTCTTTTTCGGCCTTTTCGACATCTTGCTTCTCCTCACCCTCTACAATATCACCACCCTCGAATTTTGGGCCTGGTGCTTCATCGCCTTCCAGAACAATTTCCTCTGGATCAGGCGCGCGTGGTAAAAAGTCCTCATCTGGATACATAGACTTGAAAATGTTCTTAGCCTGGAAACAAAAAATAAAAATTCTAAAGAATTAGGTAGTGCAATTTTAAAAAGTATCATTTATCAAATTAGTTTTGAAAAATTGATTGTTTTGCAGTATCTCAAAAATAATACAAAAAAAGAATATTTAAAACAGTAATTTTTAAAATTATATTTTATATTTAATTAACACTATCTCATTATTATATATTATATCAATATGTACCTGATTCACAGCAAAGTCGAAATCAAGTTCAAGATCCGGTCCAGAACATAAGTGTATATTACTTGGCGCAGAATCACTTAGTTTAATGTCGCTTGCAGGTAAATTCAAATATAAAGACCATAATACTTGGGGTAATGGATACTCAGATTCTTCTTTCTCTTGTCGGTCATCCTAATATAATTATTCAATAAAAAAGAATGTTTACTTTTACACGATTCTAATATTTTTTATATTTTACTTCTCATAAGAGATATAATTTTATATTAACAATTTTTATAAAGATCCCTGATACTTTACCTGAAGATGTCGTTTATCAGGAGAAACTGTTTGAGTATGAGAATCAGAAGAACTACGCACAGCATTGGGATCAAATGGTTCTGCTCTCAGGAACTTATTCACGACATATGCCAGATCCTCCTTTGCATTCTTAGTACGTTTGCATGTCATATGAACTATGACTAAAGAAAAAAAAGAAATGTGCGATACGAATATAAATCAAATCGATTCTGAAATATATTCCTATTGATGTTATACATACATAATCCTTGAGGGCAAGCATTAGTAGATGGTCCCAATTCAATTAGAGTAACGGCTTCTTGATCTGGTTTTTCCGGCGGATAATACAAAAGAGTTAGACTTTCTTTCTCACCTTGCATAATTGACCTATACAGCGAAAAATAATATATCCAATAAAATATATTGTACGCATATACATATCTTTTAAATTGTAAAATTTACATGAAGAAAATACCTATCAGTAATGAAAATTCCGCGCGAAATTTGATTTTCTCCCTCAGAGGCTACAATTTCTGGTGGCAAGTGTCCTTGCCCTACGACTAAATGCTCCAAAGCCAATCTCTGTTTCCCACTGATAATGGCCTTGCACTTATCCTCGTTAACTACTACACCATCTAATTGTCTTTTTAAGCAATAAATTCCACCAAAAACTGCACATAGTCTAAAAGGTATGGAAAATATCAGTTTTAGATAAAATATAAAAAAAGTTTCGGAGTTTCGTGTTTTTAGGAATGCACCTGCAGAAACATTGAGGCAGTTCTCCGCTTCCGTACATAGGCCATAAGAAAGGCGTATTTCCATAACGTCCAAGACTATTGAGAAAATGCTTCGTACGATTAACACCGTTTCTACATGATGTTTTGTCCGTTGCCATTGCAATAGCTTGCATAACATAATGCTGTACTATAGGCGTAAGATTTTTCGTATTAAGATATTCTAAGAACGTTTTATCACGGAAACCTAAAAGATAAAAGGAATACATTATTACTATTAATAAAAAATTAAGTAAATAAGAAAAATTAAATAAGAAAATGTATTCTTATCCGCATTGCATGCGACACGCACCATCAAATTCTGGACTATCGGCTCCTTGTTCCATGCAAGATGTCAAAAGCTGCATCAACATTCTTTTCTCGATTACGCTAACCGTTTTGTTAGCGAATACATCGGCACGAGAGCAAGGGACTTGTGTAAGTTTACCGTCCATAAAAGTAGCAACTCTAGAGACTGCACGAAATTCGGCATAACGTGCAATGTTGCTGGAAATCAACAGTTCTACTAATTCACCACGGGCGAATAATAGCTGTAATAAGAATTACATACTATATACATATGTACATTAAGAATAATGTAGTCTACAAATAAGTGACTATTTACAATCTTACTTTAGGCGCCAGATCGATATTAAATCTTCTGTATTCCTTTTTGATACGGTCTATGCTCCATTGTTTCACATTTTCTTTTTTATCAGCCTTGTCCTGATCAGTCTTTTCCGCACCTTCGAGGGCGGCACTATCTCCAGAACTCTCAGTCTGGGTATCTTTTGAAGATACGTCAGGCAGGTCTGCATCACTGCATAAAAAAGAGAACTAGTCAGAATACATAAGATATTATTAAAATTGTTAAACGGTCAATTTATGCAGATCATTTCTTACTTGGAAATATACCAGATTTCTCCAATGTTCTCGACTGTGGAATATTGATCACTAGCCTTCAAAAATTTTTCGTTCGTTTTCAAATCGACATTTGTATTCTTAGTATTACTTTTAACCGTTTTTAAATCTTCTATCCATTTTTGTAAGCCATCAAAATTAAATGTAGCCCACAGTCCTCCATAATATTCGTTGCTAAACAAAACAAGCAAAAATTTTAATTAATAATAATCATAATATGCATGAATAATATCTTGATTACAAATAATTTATCATATCAAATCAGAAAAGGTGAAAGAAATCTTTCTATTTTTCAACATAAATGCATGATAAAAATTTAATCAAAATACTTCTTTATCTTCTTACTTTTCCTTTAATGATTAAGCAAGAAAGATTATCTTTTATATAATTCTGGCAATATTCTTTCAAAGATTTAATAAAATAATAAATATTAATAATATTAATAATATTAATAAATATATTAAATAAATATATTAAATAAATATATTAAAATAAATAAGAAAAATATTGATGATTGTCTTTATAAGCTTATTATTATTTTAAACTGTACACGATGACAGGATGATTGACAGGTGACAAATGCAGAAAGGAAAAGATCACCTTCAAACACCTGATCGTTACCTGTCCAGATGTAGAACTCTCTTGCCAATTCTGCTTGCCGCCGCGGCGACGATGGACTCGGTCATACCTGTCGGAAATCATGACAGCGAGAATTACTGGTGAAAAAGTTTTAGTTTCTGCTGATAAACGCGATGGGCAACCATTTCCCCCGTCATGATAAGAATCAATACCTGTTCCTACGACGACCACATCATATTCGGTCGGCAGATCGTCCTCCATGGTTGTCTCTCCCTCGATGGTTGCCTACCTTCGGAGCTAATCGGGTGTGACAATTGGTGTGAAGATATCGGCGAATAAATTATAAATCTACGATATATCGGATGCGAACCGATCAATTCATTTTCCTTGACGATCGACACCGATGAAATTCGCGTAAAAAAAGTTTGCCCCGCCCCGCACGCGACCCACACTCGCAACTCCTCGCGCACGGGCCCTACTCAAATCCTTTTTTGCTGAAGTTTGACAGAACTGGACAGAACGAACGGTACTAAAGCAGTCAAAGGGGCGAGCGGATCAGAGCAGATATATGCAATGAGAGAAAAAGAAAAGGAGAATGAGATCGTTAATCTGGATGTCTCGCTCAGTCTTGTTCATCACGAGTGTCGCGCTGCCTCCTCGCGGAACAGGACACAAAACATATGTCCCAGTGACAGTTAGAGTTCCTAGAAAAAGGACTCTAGTTACTCTAGGGATTTAGAGATTTTATATTCAAATAGTGTTTTCGATCTAAACGGATTTGCTCCCATTTGAGTTGGATAATGTTCTACTTTTAATTGACGTTACATATTCCACCAATAGGAGAGCATACAAAGTCATTAATCCAACCTACGTTGGTGCAAATCCGCTCGGGTCGAATACGTTAAAAATTTAGTGAATGTGGACCAAATATGGCGGATAGAAAGAGATAATAGTATCGCTTTCTTGTATAAACGCATGCGCAAAAAGTGTTAAGGCGCGTTTACTTTGATGAAAAAGCGAAAAAGCAGGCAATCCGAACTCTAGCTGATAGTCTACAATTTCGACTTTTTGTATTACTTAGAGACTTCGCACAATAAAAGAAACAGGGAACAGAGAACAGAGAATAAGAATTTCAACCTATCAGAAACTGTGTATTCCACAATATATGATTTCTGATAGGTTGAAATTCTTATTCTCTGTTCCTTTTATTGTGCGAAACCCCTTATGTATGTTACACAACTCATGTTTTTCACTAATCACATACACAGTACGTGCATACAAACACAGATTTTCACTTTCAACACATCGCACGGACCCAATTCTGAGACGAATCGATTTTGTCTTGACTCTGATTATAGTGACTCTATGGCTGTAGTCAAAGTTTTATTACAATACTTATTACAATAAATACTTTGAAGTGTTTGGTTGACCAATTAAAAAAAAGAATTTCATAAATTGACCAATCAAAAAGTGTTTTAAAGCATTTGTAGCATTGCGTTGATCATATTCTATGTCATATAATCCAACAGAGCCCTCTGGTAATTGATTTGATCTATCACCAAATTGCACCAAATCTGTTCCAGGAAGATCAATTTGTGGTTAAGTTGATGAAAATTTAAGATTCCAATAATATTTTATAAAACATAATTTCAAATAAAGCATAATTTCGTATAAAATATCTGAGAAAGATGGTGAATGATTTAAAACTGGAATGCTCCTTTTCTTCTTGGTATCCAATATTCAAGAAAGATTCCTTAGAGGCTAGAATTCTTCACATTCCCGATGAAGTTTTAAAATATTTGGAGCATGATACATTTGTATTGCCTCTTGAGGCAGCGAAATCTTTACCGAAGGATTCCGAATGGGTTGATGGTTCACCAGTGACATATGAAGAAGAAGTATTTATTAATATATTTTGAGAAATAATAGAATTATAATCTTTATTTTAAATTTATATAAATAATCAAATATAATATGTAAATTTTTTTTAGGAAACGGATTATCAACCGACATTCCCTGAATTTAGTCAACAAATACAGGAAATATTAGATGAGTATGATGCAGTATTTGTCAAAACAAATTGGAGTACACCTGCGGTAAATTATTTTCTACCATTTCTATATTTTTATTTCGCAAACATTTTTTCTAAAATTCTTATTTTTCAGAAAATATAAATAAGCATGTATGTCAACATAAAAAAAGTATCATGTGCAGTAAAAACCAAAAATTCCTTTTCTAAAATACTTCGTATTTAATGAATCAAATAGCTTGTTCATAAATTTTCTGTTATATTAATAGAAATATAACAGTAGTATAATTTTGTAATAATAGCTTTAATTACAACAATATATATTTATTAATAATATATTTATATTAAGACAAAATTTATTAAAATAAAAAGAAAATTATAGTATAATTTATAATATGTAATGGTAATTATGTTCCAGGATGCTATGTGGGTTGCACCCACAAAGACTCTCAAATGTAACACGCTAGAAGAAATCTATTTGTTACTGAAAAGCTCTGATAGGATTGCTAAAGATCTGAACATCGTAAAATCTTCAAAGGACTGTGAGAACTCTTTGCCATTCTGTCTGGTGTTGAAACAATGGCGGGATATTAATCCTTGCACAGAATTTCGCTGCTTTGTTATAGATAATGAGCTCATTGGTAACTTATCACTTAGTTTTCTTTTTCTTAATTGTCAAATTTTATTAACTGCTTTTGTGATTTTTTTTTGCTTTTACAAAGTTAACTTTTGCGATAACAAATCATATTTTATGCAGCTATAAGTCAGAGGGATATATCGCAGTACCATAGTTCCAATGAGTCACAAAAATATGACATACAGACGGATATTAAGAGCTTATTTTTAGAGCGCATCAAAGGCAGATTTCCATTACGCAATTGTAGGTAGAGCACCATATTAAAATTAGTAACGATATCAAATTTTTATTAACTTATAGAATTAACTTTACTTCTGACAGATTCCTTCGACGTTATACGATATAAGAAAGATAAAGTAAAAATAATAGATTTCGGTGCAATGGATGCAGCATCTACAAAGGAAACGCTTTTCACATATGACGAATTGCAAAATCATATTGAAAACACGCCGGAATTCCGTTTTATTGGGGAGGAAATAGGTATTCAGCCAAAGCCACCAATGCAATTTTGTATTCCGCAAGAGATCAGCGAGTTTTTCCAATCGAGAGATAATGTCACGTTGCTGGACCTTATTCAGAGGGTATGTCTTCTGGTTATTGAAGAAATACGCTTGCAAAATTTAGCGATTTATTTTAGTTTTTAGATTTGACACTCGATTATGACAATCAAAACTTTGTTGCAGGAAGTGGAAAGTCAACGGAAAGAGCATGAAAAAGAAAATGCTAACGTTTCAGAAAGTACTTGATGTATATATAACGTATAAATAAATATTTTCCTTATATATAAACATCAGCTGTAACTCTTTTACTCACATGTATAAGGGATACAAAACTTAAAAGAGGTATTATAAATTATTGTTACATTTTATCTTTCTCAAAGAAGGCTAATATCTACTAATAAGTACACGCGCTAATAAATATACGCGATTACACAATGAACGGATTCTAACTTTAAATCTTGTACATTACATTTTAGCCTGTTTAAATCCTATATTTTGAGATCATTCGATTACATCTCAGTGTCAAAAGGAATAATCGAACTTGTTCAATTATTTCGCTCTTTCTAAGTTATCAAATTCTGTTGGTTTCTTCATTCCGATAGACGTTACAAAAAATTCAGAATTACCTGCATGCAATACAGATCATATCAGATCTGTCGATTGAGTTGAAGCTGATAATTTTCATAGCGTGTCATGATACAATCTGAAGCTTTCGATTTATGTAAATGTATAAGTAAATGCAATTAAATATTCTTGATTAATCCAAATCGTTTCTGTATTTTGGGATGCGACGCGTTTGCGTGTTTATGTGTATATGTGAATGAATGTACACCGACAGGATATTTAAATACAGAACTTTCACTTTTATTCTGCCAGACTCTCTTTTTCTATCATTACATTACATAAAACGATTAAAGGCTATCCTACCGCTTGAAAGAATTATCATAATATTGCAGTATTTTTCGAGCCATCGGCCTTTTTACCGAGCGACGTCCCTTATATAGAAAATATGTCTTGTTTATGTACAATATGCAATCCTTAATACTTCAGTTTTGAAAAAGGATTTCCGATATATGTACCTCCGGACAAGTTAATACGCTGTACAGTCATATCCAAGGAGTATTTTCATCTTTCTCTCCCTTTCTATGTTTCTCTCTGTTCCTTCCTCTCGTTCTCTCATCTCATAATCTTCATAAAAACAAAAACCATAGGATGGGGCGACTACTGCTGTGTGCGATTTTATCATTTTTATTAGTGGACCATGGAACGTTTCTGAAACCCGAACTCTTCACAAAACGACCCAACAGCTTTTCGCATCGGGCCTCGCACTTCATCTGTATAGTTCTGCCGAGTATTAAGGATGAAAAATGCTTAAATTCTAATTTTTCATAACATATCGATTTCATTAATTTTTTAATGCAAACACGTTTTTCTTGAAATTATATAACATATACATATATATTATATATATAGTTTAAGTTATGAAAATCAATATAAAAGTTATTATCTTTTGCCAATTCTTAGAAAAATACTACAGAAATATTATTCTATATTTTGACGTTACTTAAAAATTGAATATACAAACTGTTCTAAATTTCTGAATAAGTTATTTTCAGATTTAAGAGAATAATATAATAAAATGGCTCTATATTTTCCTTTATCATACTTATCGAGTAATTTAGCTTGAGAGATTTAGAGATTCGGTGGGAAGCAAACCATATTTCCATCGCGCATTTATCGAATCTTATTTAAATAAAAACTTCATAATTCGTTATCATACAGCAAACAAAAGTAGGCGATTGCGCTTGGATTTCAAGCTTTGGATTTTCGAGATACGAGGCAAAAACCTGTCATCTGCAAGTGCAATATGATGAAAAAAGTTGCGAAGTCGCTTCGCAAAACAAAACCTTATTTACAGAGTATCTTCTTCTTCCGCAAGCGAAATACGGCAGATTATTTCGTCACTGCTTTGTTACAAACAACCTCTCCCATTAGTCGCGATTGCAATTTGTGCATCGATCTCTTTCCCACAATATATACGCGAATACCAGTCGAATGGATTTTATGTAAAAAGACCCAAAGAACATCCTTATATGAAAAAACTAAACTTCTTTCTAGAGGGAAGTACGATGCCATTTCGATAAAAATAATTGACAGCACATATCGCTGTTCCTATTGACTAATAACAAAAACAAGGAGGATCATCCAGATACCTCTAATACAAAATAATTAATCTCGTAGATTAATCAGAATGATGCACGGTTCCTTTTACATAAAAATTCTTTGCAACGATCTCCGAGAAACATTTCTTCTCGAGATCGCGAAAGGCCATGTCCCTTCGCAGTAGATTTCGTTTTTGAGGGACATCCGGATTTTCAATGCGTGCATTCAGTACTACGGACCGCTCAGTAAGTAAAAAAGGAATTAATATATTTATTTGTTATAATATTCGTAATGTAGAATATTTATTAATTATAATAATGATAATTCTTTTTCAATATTATTATTTCTTACTTATTATTGATTATTTCTGTAAGGCCATGAGAACACGAGCGGTCTTACAAAAAAAAAAATAAATAGTAATAAGAAATATAATATTAAACATTATCTACTATAATAGATAAGTTATTCTATGAATATTACAACAAATGAATATTAGATGTAGTAAAAAGAAATCCATTATTTTTCCATTCAATTTCATGCAAAAATAATGGATTTCTTTTTACTACACCTAATACTATTTCTTTTTTTTCTCACTAAGAGCTCAGTGAACGCGCCCTAGTATTGAATGCGCCTAATAACATCCCTTACAGCACAAAGTTGTATAAAAGTTGCAGCAACACTGCTGCAACATTGCAGCAACACATGTGGCAGCAATATATTGCAGATTTTGCAGCGATATTACTGCAAATTCTGTGCTGTATAGGATTCAACGCGTATGTATAGCGGTATACCGTCTAAGACATGTTCTCCTCACATCATTTTCCTATCGTTCATTATGTACATACACAGGAGCGCGTCTTTTTTTTCGCGTTCGCTATGACGATCGTTCTTCGTGATCAGTTTCGCTTTATTACATTCACACACTCGCCCTCGGTCGTTCTCCCCTCACAATCTGATCGCTCAAATTATTTCGACTGATTTGTGCTAAATGACATTGCATAGCTTAATGAATGTACATTTTGCGGTGTACGGCCGTTTGCTCATTCTGCGAGTCTCTCTCACCCTTTTTTCTTCCATCTTTTGCTCGCTCGCAAATTCATTCTCTTCGCTCTTTTCTTTCTTTTTACTTTTTACGTCGCTCATTTTAATGATACTAAAGTGACGTATAACAGCATTCGCACATTCTCTCGATTCTCTTTCTCCCTTTTGCATCTCCTTTCATTCCTTCACTCGCTCTTCTTCTTTCTCTCTCTCT
>Ga0157364_1002345_pt1 | contig 17496 bp, 7 predicted proteins | sample AttsexASBM2_FD_111476 | JGI IMG/M metagenome (GOLD analysis project Ga0157364, IMG submission 111476) | Fungus gardens microbial communities from leaf cutter ant in Ribeirão Preto, State of São Paulo, Brazil - Atta sexdens ASBM2 | ecosystem: Host-associated > Fungi > Mycelium > Unclassified ... | reverse complement strand
TCTGCTTGCCAGACAAAAAAGAAAGTCGTTCTTGCATCGGATTGTGACAGGCGATGAAAAGTGGATAGAATCCTAAACGCAAGAAATCTTGGATTAATTCCGCTCAACCATCAACATCTTCCTCAAGACCAAATCACTTCTGACGGAAGACGATGCTGTGCTTTTGGGATCAGGAGAGTGTCATCTACTAAAACTTGGTGAAACTGTTAATGCTCACCGTTACCACCAACAACTGATCAAATTGCACCGTGCTCTGCGTGAAAAAAGGCTGCATTATCGGAAAAGACATGACAAGCTGATTTTCCTCCACGACAACGCACCATCGCACACGAGGAATTTTTTTGGCGTTGTATACACAAATTGCTCGAAAGATGGGAAAAATGTATAGTTAGCGAGGGCAAGTACTTTATTTTTGCTTCCTAGGAAAAAAAAATGTATTTTTCTGACTAAAAAACAGCGGATTTAAGCTTATACACCTGGTATATGTAATGTGAATTATATATTTTCAACATTGGCAGTGTCTATTAGAAACACAGTATAAGATATTAAGTACAAAATACTTTTTAAGAAATTAAGAATAAATTATAAAATAAGAAAATAATAGGGAACTGAAGTAACGATAAAAGTAACGGCTAAATTCGTTATCGTTACTATAAAAATGTAACGATTATCGAAAAAAGTAACGTTACTGAAAAAAGTAACGAAAATGATAACAGCGTTACAAGTAACACGTTACTTCCCAATCCTGGCTAAAAGTAGAGGTTACTCAGGATCACGACTTTAACAACATATGTCAAAATCAAAGTCATTGGAGGTGAGATTCTCTAAATTGGAGTATTACATAATTTTATACAGTCTGAAAATAATATTTACTGACCCGTGTAAAGCTTCTCGGCGACACCGTTCTGATCACCAGGCATCGCATTCTCATCCTGCTCTAAACTCTTTAATCGACTGAGCTTCTCTTGCTTTTTAATCTGTTTTTTCTCCCGCTTGCTCAATTTTCTTCGGAAGCTAGAACCCTCGGCTGAAGTAAAACCGACGCCTTGCGCATTGGTTTTATCGTCGATCCTCTTCAGCAAGAAGCGTCCCTCCCGATCGTCCATATGCCAATTTAGTTGAACTAGTAGTGGTTTTTCTTCTAAATCAAGCTTACGCTCCTCTGTAAATAAAAATTCCATATACATTATTATTAATAATAAAGGATTTATTAAGATCGTATATGTGAATACACAACAAGAAAGAGTTTAATGCCCATAATGGCCGAAGCTGAATCTTAGATACTTTAAATAATTTCTATGTGAATTTATATACTAAATATGTAGTCATTTGAACTGCGTGCCAAATTGATTTTTCGGACATATAAACTACTATATTAACGCAAATAAACTATTATAGTAATATCACAAATTGAATTGACAAGCAATTTAATAATTTGATGTTCAATCAGGCATCCTATTAGAAAGATTAGACAATCCTATTAGAAAGATGTTAATACTAATGTATATAGGTACTGAAATCTAAGATCATCTAAGATCTAACTGCCTTTATAAGCATTAAAATCTTACTTGTTGTGTATTTACATATACAGTTTTAATAAATCGATTATTATTGTTTATAGTTTATATGTTATAAGCAACCTAAAAAATCACAATTCCTATATATCGATTATGGCAAAGAATATCACTAAAGCTTCGAACAAAAGCTTAGAACATTCATACGGAATACAAGAAATCCGGGTTTAACTCCCGGTCGAGATAATATTTTTCGCAATAAATTTATTTACAGTTTTTCAGTATTTTAACATCTTTCTAATAGAATGCCTGAATTGAGCATCAAATTATTAAATTGCTTGTTAATTCAATTTGTGATATTACTATAGTTTATTTATGTTTATAAGTCCGAAAAATCAATTCGATGCGCAGTTCAAATGACTACATATTTAGTATTTAAATTCATATAGAAATTATTTGCATAGCATATTTAATTGTAAGATCCAGTTTCGGCCGTTATGGGCTAAACTTTTACTCGTTATTAAATTAGATTAAAATATTTTAAAGAAAATAATATTAGAAAAAAGTTAAAATTAATTAAAGTACTTTCTCCAACTAAAAATAGACATGAATTTATACATTAAATATAAAAAATATATGTATGTACATGTATTTAAACAGCATAATTCAGTTAATAGAAATTTGTAGTATATTAAATATTAATTAAAGATAAAAATATGCGATCTCTTTGGGAGATATTTATATGTCCCAGAAATCTAGAATATTTGGGAGATCATGCACAATGCTCATATGCAGATAAAACGGATTAAACTATCAAGGAAACATTACTTTTTGTCTTATTCGGATTTTAATCGAACTTAACACCAATGTTTATCACCATCAAAGATGGAAATATATAAAACATTTCGTCAGAAATCCGAAACAATATTCTAGTGGTGTTATATAATGATCTAAATGAAAAGCCTGATTTTGAAAAAGTACTTTCTATCTTCTCATTTAGATTATATATATTCGCATTCGAATTAGATACTTATGTATCTAATACATGATACTGTAATATCGAAAATTGTAAAATTAAGTTAGTTTTTTCCGTTGTGCTTATTGCATATATATTCTGTTTCGACATTCAATAATCACTCTTCATATTTATACTTAATTGTTATCTTTTTTAAACTTTAAAAACATTTTCGGGTGTGGCATATCTAGACCTTTTTACTTTCAAGATTAGAACTTTTTTGTTTTTAAAAGGTGGCTACTATCTCGGTTAAAAAATAAGCTTTATGATTTTATCTTTACAATATAAACTGTTTGAAGGTGACTTAAAAATATAAAATATAAATAAAAAGGAGCATACAGTTACGATGCTAGATGTTTTAAACGAAAGTCATATTTAAATTATCATATAAAAACATAGACATTTCGGTCAAGATTCGACCATCATTAATAGATAGAAATATCAGGACAAAAAAAAAGAAATATATAAAATAAAAACAAAAATCATTAGTCAAAAGATGGTCAAACAGCTTTCGCATATGGTATGAGTTAACAGAGGTCCAAAAAAAAGAAATTAAACAATATTCAATCGCTTATGAACTATTTTCTGTTAGTGTCTAGGATTCCTTATTACAGGAAGCGAAGTGCGACTTCACTTCATGAAACGTACGGAATTTCCAGATTCTATTTAAAATTGAGAAAGAAAATATGTTTTTAATAATATTACTTTAACAAATATTATTATTCGTGAGAATCACACTAGTTTTATAATAACAAACCACGTATTTTGCGCAAATCCTCGCAAATATAATTCGAAGTAAATAATGAAAATTAATAGACAGACATTGGAACCACTGGTAAGAATTAATATTACCGACAGTCTTTATATATCGTGATAGAAAAGGAGAGGAAAATTAGCGTGGAGAAGGTAATTCTATTGGAGGGTAGAGAGGTTTATTTCAATGATTGGTAGATAGATTTCAGAAAAGCGTTCTGTGTCATTCTGTTTGTTTAAGCTCATTTTTTTGTCTTTTGATATGTATCATCCTTTTATAATAAAATTGTTCGGAATCAAGAATGATAGTATTATTCCAATCAATCATACGATCATGATCTAGATTGTGACGAGAGACAAAGTATTCGTTGGTTGTTTGAAATCATTTATATGTTCTTTTAAACGCTTTTTCAATTTCCTTTTTGTTTGTCCTACGAATAATCGTAATCGAGAGATTTATTTTATATTCCACATTTGAGTGATCTTCGTTTTTAATTTTATCTTTGCCTGTTTTAATGAAAGTATTCATACAATTTATTGGTTTATGAACAATATTAAAATCAAATTTTTTTGTGATAGAATTAAATTTTTCAAAAATTTTATTAAAATACGGAATGAAATATTTTTTTGAAATCTTAGTGGAATCCGAGTTGGTTGTCTTTGTTCCTGATATTTTCGAAATTATTTTTGAACGATAAAGCCTTGATGCTATTATTAATAGTTGCAAATAAGAATTCTAATGGGTATCTAATTTTGGAGAATATTAATTAAGAAAATATTTTTCTGAAATTTAAGATGGGAAAGGAATAAGATTCTGTTTAACTGCCCGATTACAACACCCCTTTTGTGTTCTAAAGGATGATTTGAAAATTTAAGTATCAAATTAATAGGCTTCTTATAATTGTCAAAAATAATTCCTCCATCATCTATTAACAGTAATAAATAAAGAAAAAATAACAATAGAATATATTAAACATGTAGAGAATAATTTAGTTAAATTAGAATAAGGAACGGAAAAGATGTTATATAATGTTTCAATTAGAAAAGATGTTATGTCTTAAAAATGTACATTTTTCCGAATTATTCGAATAATATTTTGAAAAAGGAATACAAAGAACTTAATCAATTTGTCGCTGATCATCCTGTGTTAATTACTAGAATGGATAAGAGCAATACTACCGTAATTTTAAATTTGAAGGATTATAATGACAAAATATAATCCGAAAAATTTTATCCGATAATAATACTTACATAATGGTAAAAAAGATCTTATTACTAAATTTATCGTGGAAATCAGTATACTTTTGATACGTTGGAGAAATAAAACTTATATTGATCAATCCACGTATAAAAAATTATATCGGACGGAGATTTGCCGAGATCTTATGTTGAAGTAATTAAATGAAGTAGATAAATTATTTCATTCACATACATTTGAATAAGTTATCTTACTGTTTGTTCACTTTATTATACTTTTGAAAGATCACAATTAATGAAAATCTGTCATAATAATTTGCTATACTCATGGAGCCATCTATGTTATTTGGACTATCTATATTTTTATGATTTGTACGCACTTGTAATTTTAACCTGATCCAGAATAAAAATGATTTTTTTCGAGTTATACATCATTTCTTGACAAGCCACACTAACATCTTACGGACTCACTAAAGTGCACAAGGATAGTCATCCTCTAAGAATGAGTGTTATTTGCATTAACAATCCATTCTTTAATTTGGCTACTTTTAAAAGGTCATCGATAAAAGCATTAAAAAAAATTTCAGTTACATTAAAAATTTTGATCTTGTTAAGAAAATTAATGGTATGCCTAGAAAAAGATTATCAAATTGTTCATTTGATCATCACTTCCGTGTATACTGTAATATTCCAAACTTTGAAAAGTGTCTTAGAAAGATGGATTTGATATGCAACAACACGATAATATCTATCTATTTCAAATAGCACTCTCAATTATACTGAATTTTACTTTTTTTAAATTTAATGATGAAATCTACAAATAAATAAATTCGGTTTGCTCATTCGGTTTGCTCTCTCTGCTCTCTCCAATTCTAGCTGATGTTGTAATACAAGACTTGGAACATATTTAAGATTCTAACCACACATATTCCATTTTATTATCGCTATGTTGATGACATTATTATAACACCTCCAAAAGATCATACAATGTGCCTTTAATTTTTATCATGAAAGAATTAAATTTACTAATATTCTTAAGATTTCATGAATCCTTTCTATATAAAGATTATGCGTTTCGCGGGTTTCTTTCGTGTCCAGATCCCTTCTTGCAATGCCAACATTTCATCAGGACGAGGAGCAGCCTGATAGTACAGTATCGCCCTGAATGAAGTGAACTGCAAGGTTCACGAAACGTTGGCATTCCAAGAATGGATCTGGACACGGAAGAAACCTGCAAAACGCTTAATCTTTATAATTAAATTTACTCGAATAAGGCGATGATGGAAGAATAAATTTTCTCGATGTAAAACTGTTAATAGAGAATGGAGAAATTATTTTTGACAATTATAAGAACCTACTAATTTTGGTCGATACTTAAATTTCTTTTCAAATCATCCTTTAGAACATAAAAGGGATATTGTAATCGGGCAGTTAGACAGAATTTTATTCCTTTCCCATTCTAAATTTCATGAGAAAAATATTATTTGCCTAATTAATATTCTTCAAAAAAATGGATACCCATTAGAATTCTTATTTGCAACTACAGTATTAATAATAACAGAATCAAGGCTTTTTATCGTTCAAAAATAAATTCAAAAATATCAAGAAATACAAAGACAATTGCCAACTCGGATTCCACTAAGATTTCAAGAAAATATTTCACCATTCCGTATTTTAATAAAATTTCTAAAAAATTTAATCCTATCCTATAATTCTTGACTCCGAACAATCTTATTATAAAAGGATGGTTTCCGAGATGATACTTATCAAAAGACAAAAAATGGGCTTAAACAAACAGAGTGATACAGAACATTTCCTGAAATCTATCTATCAATCATTGAAGTAAACTCCTCTATCTTCCAATAGAATTACCTTCTCCACGTTAATTTTCCTCTCCTTTTCTGTCACGATATATAAAAACTGTCGCTAACTATAGTGTTATCATATTTTTGTCAGTAATATTAATTCTTATCAGTGGTTCCAATGTCTGTCTATTAATTTTCATTATTTACTTCGAATTACATTTGCGAGGATTTGCGCAAAATACGTGGTTTGTTATTATAAAAACTAGTGTGATTCTCACAAATAATAATGTTTTGTTAAAGTTATTGAAAACATATTTTCTTTCTTAATTTTAAATAGAATCTGGAAATTCCATTATGTTTCACGAAGTCGCACTTCGCTTCCTAATAAGGAATCCTAAACATTAACAGAAAATAGTTCATAAGCGATTGAATATTGTTTAATTTCTTTTTTTTTGGACCTCAATTTACTCTATTAATTTGTATCATATGCGATTGGAAAGCTGTTTGATCATTTTTTTTTAACTAATTATCTTTTTTATTCTATGTATTTTTTTTTTGATGTCCTGATATTTCTATCTATTGATGGTCGAATCTTGACTGAAACGTCTACGTTTTTATATAATAATTTAAATATATGATACTTTCGTTTAAAACATCTAGCGTCGTGGCTTCTTTTTACTTATATTTTTTATCTTTATATTCCATAAAACTTTAGATAATTTGCGACGAGGATTTCAGGAAATATCAGATATTAAAAATTACCTTGGGTATCATATATCTACCCAAATATGGCATTTAAGCTAGCTTCTGTTGCTGGTGCGATCAACATATGTCATAATATATTTTTGTTTCAATGGTCTTAACCTTGATAAATGTTATTCAAATCCAACATGATCTTGAATAACATTCAAAGAAGTTTTAGCCATTAGTCGGATACTTCGGATAATGCTAATGTCGGCAGTGCTGTAACTTGCAAAGTATTTATATAATTCGAAAAGTACTAAATGAAAAAATATTTCATTATAGTGTTTTGAAAAGATAAGCTATAAAAATATGTAATGAAAAGTGAAGAGTTCTATTAAAAAAATTCAAAGTAATCTTGCCCTAATTTTGAAAACAATGAAATCGATATAAAATCGTCGATTTGATATCGATTCCATTCTCATTTTTCACTAGATACGAGGTATGAACTCCAATGGTCTTGATTTTGACAAATTATCTAAATCTCGATCCTGAATAACATTTAAGAGGCTTTAACTGTGGATCAGATACATTTAATAGTGCTAATGTTAGTACTGTAATTTCCAAGCTTTATAACTTGGAAAGTATTTAATGGAAAATAATTTTCTTATAGTGTTTTGAAAAGCTCTTAACATCAGCTATTAGATTCTGAAATAAAAAATAGGATGATTCGTTTAAAAAATCGATTTGACCTTGATTTGATCTTGGTAACGTCACCTAAGATCACTGATAAGTAAATAGACTATTTTAAACTATACTATATAACTATACTATATAACTATACTATATAACTTTTGTATGAAACATTTTTCTCAGAAATGCTTACTTTTCAAGATATTTAAGGAGTTCGGGATTTTTCGAATACCCTGTATATAATCATTTATACAATATAATTATTTATAATTATAATCATTTTTTATGTCAATATAATTCTAGAAATTTATATATTCGATTCATTTTTGTTTCAATTTATTATTCAACAACATATAAAAAATATATGTTTTTTTTTTCAAAATGAATTTCAAATTTCAATTTTCTTCATTTTCATCCTTTTAAATTAATGTTTTAAAAGATGCAATAATGCAGTATTTTTTTGTGAAAGTTCGAAGTTTCTATTTTCCAAAATGCATATTTAAAATATTTTTGTAACTTACGTACGAAAAATAAGAATTTTTAAACAAAATGTGGTTGTTTTCGAAACTTGTTTACTTTATAGCTTATAACTTTTTTATTAATAATGATACATTTGTTTGGTACCATTATATTCCTTACTATCTGGCGTTGAAAAAAAAATGTTAAATATGTTCATTTTTATGAATGTTTTAAGCAATCAAAGTTGACTTAGATATGCTTCCAAGTGTGGACATTAACGTTATAAAAGGGGTCAAGTGTTTTTTAAGTATTATAATAAAATGTTACACAAAGTCACATTTTGTGCATTTGTGTTATTTTCACTATTTTTCATGCAAAATATATTTCGTTAACCGACGAAAGATTTCTATCTTTGATGATGATAAACGTTGGTGTCAAGTTTGATTAAAATCCAAGTGGGACAAAAGTAATGTTCCATGTAAGTGCTTCGAAAAGTGCTCTATATCATTTTATCATTTTTGCAATAATTAACGAGATATTAATTTCTAAAAATCGCGTATCTGTCCAGCCTACCGCCGCTGTCCTCATCGATCATAATCACTAATCATGCGGGGAATTGTTTTCTTTCGCCGCCGTGCATAATTATTATCGTTATAATAACTATATTGCCACTTATAATAAACAAATCCCCTCACGCGTAGCGATTACGATCGATGAACGTTTGACGATAAGTTATCTCGTGCTGAATGGATATGCGCTTATTCAGCGATATTTAGAAATTAATATCTCATTCACTATTACAAAAATTGCAAAATGATTGGACTTTTCAATTCAATTCAATCCGCTCTATCTGTACACGAGCATCGTTATGAATATTCTGACACGCTGTATGTTCCAAACAATTTGATGACATATTAGTTCAATGATATATAATCCTTTTAATCTACTTAACTTTTTAATTTAATCTAAATGTATTTGCTAAATATACAGTTTTATTGCATATATCTACACACACACACACACACGCGCGCGCGCGCGCGCGAAAGAATGATGGGAATGTCAGTGAAGTTGAAAGGTCCAGAAAGAACGTCCGAAACAACAGCCCTCCGAGTCACATGACAAGAGTCGGAGCAGACGCCGAAAACGACAGCCTTGCGTGCCGCGCTATTGGAAATACGACAGTTTCGGGAGAAGCAGCAATTACGAGAGAGGCGGAGCTATTAGCAGTCTCTCTAATATGTCTCGATAAATTTCGGTAGTGACGAGCGCGGCGACACGATAGAGCCGCGCGTAGAGATGCGTTCGAGTCTCGTGATGAGCTACCGATGTGAACCTGGCGCTCAACTTTATCAAAAATAAAAATTAATACCGTAGGCCGTTTGTACTTCGTTTGTACTTGTTTGTATCGATCTTATTTCGTTTGTATCTCAAACAGTTAAAAAGTGAAAAAGTGAAAAATAAAAAATGACCAGCGCGCAACTTTAAGATTTTTTAAATTTCATTTATGCCATTCGAAAAAGAATCGTTTGTATCCATTTATACCTCTCCTACTTTCGTTTGTACTTCAAAGGGTTCGAAGATACAGCGCATTTCAATTTTTGCGCAACCCCTGTATAGCGAACTTAGCCAATTTTCAAAATATCGAAATGGAACCAACGACATTCGAAAAAGAATCGTTTGTACCTCTCCTTTCGCCGGTCCCATTTCGATATCTTTAAAAATGACTGACTTCCCCTTTTGGCGCATTTTCGAAATTTTGAAATCGCTTATCTCCTTTGAGGCACAAACGAAAGTAGGAGAGGTACAAACGAATACAAACGATTCTCTTTCGAATGGAATTAAATGAAATTAAAGAATCTTAAAGTTGCGCGCTGGTCATTTCTTATTTTTCACTTTTTATTTAACTGTTTGAGGTACAAACGAAATAATGATCGGTACAAACAAGTACAAACAAAGTACAAACGGCCTACAGTATTAATTTTTATTTTTGATAAAGTTGAGTGCTAGGCTCACATCGGTCGATGAGTTCGATTATAAATTAAGCTTGATACGTTCAACGGAGAAGGAAGGAGGTGTCGTTACGCGAGTTCCTCTTTCAATTCGAATTAATTGCACGGACAAAATTAGAGTGAAACGTTAAAGACGATCGCATTGACTACTTGTTTGAGGGCAAGGCGCACGCCATCCTGGAGTGCAGGATATAGACAATTTAGAGTGCGCAAAGCTAAAAAATAAATTAGAGTTGCGTTCCGGAAAGGGTTATTTCGTTTATCATAAACGGCGTATTCTCAATTTACGAATCGGAAACAAAAATTCGGGGAAGATTTCGCTATCCTCGATATTGAAATAGAGAGGCTATCATATTTGGCGTACCCGGAGTGTACATACGCGATTCGGGACAAAATCGCCTGTGCGCAGTTTGTTTCGGCATTGTCGGGCGGCTTCGTAAAGGGAACGTTGTAACTCGAAGGAATTACTTCATTGCGATTGGCAATAGGAAGGGCAAAAGCTATAAAATTTATCTAGGAAGAGAGCCACGGGAAAGAAGGAAAAAATAATATTTTGGGAAACATTTGAAGGAGAGAGGAGAGAAGGAGGAGAAAAAGGAGAAAAAGGGACGAGAAGAAAGAAAAAAGAACAAAGTTTTAAAGTAAATTCGCAGAAATGCTAGTTGTGTGGAAAAATGGGGCACATCCGTTACGAATATCTGAGAAAGAAGGAAAACTCGGGTTAGTTGAGCTTAGCGGGGCGATTCAACTCGGAGTTTGAGGATATATTTTCGCATGGGATTATGGTTGAAAACTGTGAAGATATCGAGCACGATATTAACTTAATAGATTCTATTCCTATAAAATAGATCGCGAATCCCCTACATAATGTGGGAGAAGATTGATAGAATTATAAAGAATATGAAGGAATAGGGGGTAATTAAAGAATCGCAAATTTCCCCATCGAACAATTATCAGACAATTCCTGGTTCTCTACGTTAGACTTAAAGAACGAATACTGGCAGATCAAAATTCGTCCAGAGGCTAGTGAGAAGACAGTTTTTTTTTAGGTCCGCTTCGCCCGCAAGGCGATTTTTCCATAGGACGCAGAGCAAATGCATGCCAAGGTGGGGACTGGAGGTAAAGATACTGTAGTGAAAGCTAAATTCCCCCCCCCCCATATCCCCATCTAAAAAAAGAAGCATCAAGTCCAAAAAACTCTGGTGGCTCTGAAGTCGAAAGAAACCTTGCTCAAAAACCTCCTAGGAGCTGATCATGAAACGGAGACTCGATAATCTGTTCAACAACTAAATCGTGTCACGAGCGAGAAGGATTGACAGGTGGTTGAAGACGCGGACCGTCTGAATTGAATCGGTTTGAAACTGAACTGTCAACGCGTCCGTTCAAGCTCGCTTCCTTCAGAAATATTATTCGCTATAGCTTACGAGCCGTTATCTCTGTGCGTGTGTTAATAAAGAATCTAATGTCTTTTTATAATTTATGTGTTGTTATTTCCACGATTCGAGCGTTCATTCGGCAATTCGGTACATAACGGACATAAGGCGAGAGTAATAATAGCATATTGTAGCTCTTAATATTGTATAAAGCAAACATAAGACGTTATTTCTTAAACTTTTTTGGTTAATAACTTTTTAATGAATAATGAGCGATAAAATCTCTTAGAAGTCACTTAGGATCACTTGACTTTGACAACATATATCAAGGTCAAAATCATCGGAGCAGTCATCCCCCGATCGACATATTAGCCAATTAATGAGATGTGAAAACGCGTTTGCGTTAGCTATTTTTGAAAATTCATAACTGATAAACCCGACATGCAAGAGATTTCAAGAGTTCAAATTAATGTGATTGGATGCCTGAGAAAAAATATTCTATATACTATAATTACTATATTATATAATTACTATATATAATTACTATATACTATAATTACTATATTATATATACTATATTATATATAATTTTAATTAAAATACAAAACAGACTGTTCGAACTTTTTTTATTATTAAAAATCTAAGAATAAACAATAAAAAATGAAAAATACATTCATCAGAAACAAAGAAAAACATTTTTTAGTTTGTACAGTTTGGACAAAAATAATTTAAATGTGCCTTACAGATGATTTCTTGCAATTTGTACATACAATGTTTGTTGTCATTGTTTAATGGACAATATTTGCAACGAGCACGTTAATAACAGATTCTGTCGCAATGAGACTGAAACAATGATTTGATTTGCTTGTTGCATTTTTATTACAATATTACGCGACTCCTCACTTCTTGGCATATATTTTCTGGATTAACATGGATATTTATTTAAAAACTTACCAAGTCCAAAAATAATCTTCTCTTAATGAATTTATTTTCATTCCAAGCAGGATTTATTGAAGTTCACAGGACGAATACATTATATTGTACACGGAAATGTCGATCGTATTGTAAAATACTACCATTGGCTAGTGATTTGTTTTCCTCTTACAAGTATATGTACTCTCAAATTGATCAAGAGTATCTACAGCTTCTTTTGCATTGTAGTCCAATATAATTTGCAGTTTTCTGTCCTCTCTATTGTTTTGTCACGATACAAGGTGCTTGTGTATGAGAACAATATTTTATCTTTCTTTGGGACATAATTTATCACTGTACTATCTTTTGTAAAATAAAAAGAAGAACTGTAAACGTTTTATTGCTTATTTGTTGCTTATTTGCTTTATTGCTTATTTGTTGTGAAAGTTCTGTCTTTTTTTTTTCGTACAGTGCTCAACATTGTAACGCGGTTTGTTTAGAAGCAATTGCCCCAACTTATATAAGATAAAGAAATTATCGCACATAAGATTATGTCCTTTTAGTTCACTACTAAAGTCACACACAATTCGCATGCCCTGATTTTTTTTGCTTTCTGTCCAGGATCTTTTCCCGTATAAATTTGTGATTTCAAAACATTCGAAGTTTTACTATCACATAGAGTTCAAAATTTAATTCCATATTTTGCTGGTTCTGGGTATATATTGCTTGAAATGATAGCAACCACGAAACGCTACCAATTGTTCATCTACATTTTCTGCAGGATAATATAATTTTGCGAGAATCTTCATATTTTTCCCAAATATTTCAAACAGTTGCAAGTTTGTCAGCCTGTTTTCTTCTTTCTTTCTTCGTTGATTTATCATCAAAATAATTCGAGATATTATATAAAAAGAATCAAGTGACATTGTTGCTCTAAAAATATTTCGATATTTCCTTATCTCACAAACTCTTTGTTGCTTCACCATATGATCTATAAAACTAATCTAAACTCAATAACAAAAGATCAATACATAAGCATGGAATGTATCAATATCAAAATTTTTCACTTTTGTGCATAAACTCGCTCTCGATATTAGTCATTTTTATAATTTTATTTTGAATTGTGACAATACGATTTCAAATGCATTTTTTATGTATTCTGATTCTTGCACACGCATATCTGATAACTCTTGGAGTGTTTTTAATTATATTTTCCGTAGATAGACGATCACATTGTTGAAAAGAGACAAACATTCATTGTGTTATCATCTTTTGAAGAAATGTATTGTGCAACACTTGTAGTTTATTCGATGTTTGTAGTCATATCATCATCAGACCGTTCAGTATCAGATTCCGCATTTGTGATTTTCATATTCCGAAATCAATTCTTCACTATCAGATACTTCTTCAAGTACTCGTAGTTCACTGAAATACTTGCTATGACTAATGCAAAATTCAGATTAAATTTATAAATGTTTACGCGAGATTTCATTCGTGTCGCACACTGACAAGTATTGCTGTGTGCGTCTCAACTCTTGCTAACAGGATATCGTACAGATCGCAGCCTAAATAGACGATATTAAACGTAGCCAATATATCATAAGACTAAACAAAGCTGAGAAATATTTACACATTTCCGATTTTCAGCCTGATTTTCGTCCGTTATCTCGCGCATAGTCTAAATGCTGATCGACATTTAGTCTGTGCGCGGGTAGGTGATAAGAAGCAGGAAGCAGTTGAAAATCGGCCAAAATGTGCAAATTCTTTTTTAGAGTATCTATCATTCATGAATTCCAATTGAAATTATTCCGTTTTTCCTAAAAAACACAATAGAAATCTAGGGAATAATTGCGATTGAAATCCATTCCAACTTGTTCTATGATAAATATCCTGAACTAAAACAATTAAGTGTTTAGTAAGAAAAATCACATATTATAATCCATAGTACACAGAGTGATTTTAAATTACGGCATCACCCATCTTGAGCGGACTAAAGTCGAAAAGTACTGTCAATCATTTTGTAATTTTCACAATAATTAACGAGATATTAATTACTAAAAAAAAATCACTAAATATTAGTCTTCAATAATTTTTTACTCAAATATCAACTTTACAGAAAAACAGTAAGAGATAAAAATTATTTATTTTCTTCTTATAAAGTTCTGAGAATGTTTTCAGAATTTTTTCAGAATTGTTTAATATTGTGTTTTCTGTTGGTAAAAATAAGAAAATGCAGTACTAAAAAGTTGATAAAAAATTCTAAAAAAATTTGTGAAGTTCTATGAGAAGAAAATAAATAATTTTTGTCTCTTTGCAATTTTTCTGTAAAGTTGATAATATTTGAGTAAAAAATTATTGAAGACGAATATTTAGCGATTTTTAGTAATTAATATCTTGTTAACTATTGCGAAAATTGCAAAATAGTAGAGGATTTTTCGACTCAATTTGTCTGCTCTACATATTCAGAATGAGTGATGCCATAATAATTTAACAGACTCTGATAATAATATAATAATATATAATAATACAAATAATATGAATAATATATAATAAAATAAATAAATAATAAAGCAATAAAATTTATCTATCCTCATAATATTATTTGATAATATTTTTGAAAATAATAATCAATTTAAAATAGAGTAAAAAATGCTCGTATTTTCTTAAAAATTAACACAATATCATAGCTTATTTCGAGCTAGTTAAATTAACTTATAATGGCTTATTTCGAGCTAATTAAATTACCTTATAATAATCAATTTGTTGTTAAATATTAATTTATAACACAATAATACTCATCCAACTTAATATTTTTTATTATCATAAAGCACTATTAAAATCTAATTGACACTAAAATACCAACTTTTTTCCATCGGATTATATTGAACATCATGTATGTTGGGAATACAAATTAGTTCGGTCCATTTTTTTGTGTTCAAAAATGCATTTATTTCAAAACAAAATGAATGAATAGATCAATTAAAGCATTGTTCATCGCTGCCTACTACTTTTTCCCATCTCTCAGGCAATTTTCGAATTCCATCTCGAAAAAATGATTCGTCTTTGGAGGCGATCCAATTTTCGATTTCTGCGAAAGAAGTGAATCGATGACTTGCCAAATCGTGCTACATCCTTCGAAACAACCAGTAATCAGAAGGAGTGTCCGGAGAATATGGCGGGTGCGGTAAAACATCCCATTTGAGCGTTTCCAAATATTTTTTTACGACTTTAGAGACATGAGGCCGAGCGTTGTCATGAAGAAGGATAACTTTATCATTTGTCTTTGCTCGTATTCCAGCCGTTTTTCTCGCAATGCACAGCTCAAACGAATCAATTGTAGCCGATACCGATCACCCGTAATGGAATCGCTAGGTTTCAGCAACTCATAATAAACAAGACCCTTTTGGTCCTACCAGATACAGAGCATAATCTTCGAACCATGAATGTTCGGCCGTGGTGTTGATGTTGAGGTCGATGGCAACGATTGACCGGACTTAGTGTAGTATTTTTTCTTCTTGGAGTTGTAAAATATCCACTTTTCATCTCCAGTCATATCAATCCGATGCAAAAAAAACCTTTTCTCTGTTGTCTTTGAATCAGCTGTTCGCAAATGAAAAATCGCCTTTCAACATCTCTCGATTTCAGTTCATAAGGCACCCAATTTCCTTGTTTTTGAATCATTCCCATAGCTCTCAATCGTACAGAAACGGCTTGTTGAGTTACCCTCAATGATTCTGCAAGTTCCTCTTGCGTTTGACTCTGATCTTCTTCCAGTAATGCCTCTAATTCTTTGTCTTCGAATTTTTTTGGCTGTCCAGAGCAAGGCTTGTCTTCAACGCTGAAATCTCCATCCTTGAAACGTCAAAACCATTCCCTACATGATTTATCAGTTGGAACAGTGTCAACATAAACTTCGACAAGCATTTAATGGACTTCAGCCACACTTTTCTTCCAATTAAAGTAGAAAATCAAAACTTCCCACAAATGCTGCTTGGTTAACACAAAATTCAACATTTTAAACACAGTAAAAATCAAGGTTTTTGTATGAAACTCAAAGCAATATAAACTGAATATTATTAGCAGATTAACCTCTCTGAAACCGCCAAAATCAGCTGTCATTATGAACCATTCACAACAGCTGGAGCCATCTTTAGGGAAACGGACCGAACTAATTTGTATTCCCAATAATAATTAAAACTTAAAAAAAATTATTAAAGCTTTCTTAGTCAAATTAATATATTTAAGTTATAATATAAAACAAAATCATGAAATATCAGAAACGCTCACTCATCACGTAAAAATATAACAGAGCAACAAAAATGATTTCGGATCAAACCAGAACATGAGGATTAATATAAAAATATCGAATCTTTTACAGTCATCGTCGTACTTTTGGCGCGCTTTGTTTTTGGGGGTAAGTCTGTTGATGCAGTGTCAAGTAAAACAACTTCAGTGCAAAATACCAATTACAAATGTAATAGTAAAAATTTTAATAATGAGTTTAATAATGAGTTTAATAGGACTGAAGATGCTCTTTTATAATAAAAAAAGTTTTTTCATTTGTTTAAATAAATTTTTATCTGATTTTCTAAAAATGACGTAATACTATTGTACGAAAACATTATGTAACTTGCATGTATTGTAAAACATTTATTACTAAATATGAAATTTTATATAATTGTATGTATGTGTGTATGGTGCATGCGTGCGTAAACGTATATTATTAAATTACAACTACATATTTAATTACAATTTTCATGCAATATATTATTTTTTCATACATAATTATTCAATTACAATATAGTATTTAATCAATTATTTTTAATTTACTTATTACTGTTTAATGTTATTATGATGAATGTGAATATTATTTTTATATAATGAGTTCTTTAACATTATATTATATAATTCTGATGTAAAAATATACTCGCTATAAACAATTTTCATGACACGACCGAATTATGTCTTTTTTTTTTTTTTTTAAAAAAAATTTTTTTATTTTTTTATAAATTTTTTTTTTTTAAACTTTTTTTCACTTTAACATTGGGGTGAGTTTTTGTATCCTAGATTAAACATAACAACGCC
>Ga0157364_1002344_pt1 | contig 17496 bp, 18 predicted proteins | sample AttsexASBM2_FD_111476 | JGI IMG/M metagenome (GOLD analysis project Ga0157364, IMG submission 111476) | Fungus gardens microbial communities from leaf cutter ant in Ribeirão Preto, State of São Paulo, Brazil - Atta sexdens ASBM2 | ecosystem: Host-associated > Fungi > Mycelium > Unclassified ... | reverse complement strand
CAGACATGAGGTCTGCTGAGTAAAGAACATGCCCCACCAGTGAGGCGCTGACTGATCCATTAGATATATGAAGTAATATGAAAAAGAAGCAGTCCATGTGTAAAACACCTGGAGGTAATGAGGCTGATCATTACACATTACAAATAAAGTAAGTGATTATTTGTGATAGTGTTAGCTAGGGTACTTTTCTTAGAGACTATACATCTTATTTATTTAAAAATTTATATTCACTGCTACCTAAACTGTAGTCAGGAAACTTTACAAAACAAAAAGAGAACAGGAAAACCCCTAGCAAAAAAGCAGCATAATACCACTAGTAAAATTTCAGTAAAAATATGATATAGAATATATATTATACCTCTGGATTTCACCATTGAAACCTATCCTAGAGACCTCCTACAAGCCCCAGACATAATCTAGACCTAGGATTGAGTACTTCTATTAGGTAGTTACTAAGCTATCACATGCTAGAATAGCATATACCTTAAAAGGCAAGACTGATAAGCTAATATCAGGTTTCCCAGAGATAAACTATTAATATTGATGCTCTAGAACTCTAGAATATCTTTGAAATGTGGCATAGTTTCAATCTAGAGCAGACTTAGGCTGATATAATACCAAAGTAACAAATCAAAAGTTTATTAGCTAGTTCAGAGGTTAGGGGGCATTGGTCAGAGGTAAAGTATGAAAGTAAAGTAGGATCACATAGTTATATATGATGAGCATAGAGGATAAGGAGGTAACATTTATTATGTCTATATGGCAATGTTATAGAGAAGAGAAGTAAGAAAGGCTAGAAGAAGTGTTACAGAGTGACATTCTTGTTATGGAATGACATCAAGTTATCTTGGAAACTCCATTTTCCAGAGCATTTGTTTCAGATATTTATATTTAAAAATAGGAATGTAGTTATATTTCAATTAAGTCTTTCTGTCTTCCTCTTTTTTCTCCTGTACACAATTTATTTTGCTGTGTCAAGAAGGAGTTTTCTTTTCTATTCATTTTTAATTGAGTCTTATCAGTTTGTATTTTTGATATAATACTTAGAGAGTCCAAGAAGGAGGGCAATGGAATCCTTACACTTGCCACTATCTCAAGGGCTTAAGAGTTGTTTTATGGTACTTTATAAGTTCTAAGTGAAGTAGTTAGGTTGTTGAGGTGACTAGAACCATATACCCTACTCAGTTAAGAGACAAGATGCAGCAGTCACTTGGATAATCTTCTACAAGGTAGCAGGCTTGAAAAGCCTGAATAATCATTGACTTAGACTATATTGCATCCATAAGGTTTGGTGTGGGGGTATAGATGAGGGCTTGATTGAGTATAGTAAGGCCTAGGAGTAGTTTACTGACTACCTTGATAGTAAGTTTGTTATAGTGTGTAAAGTTGAAAACCTTAGGGACACCATGCAAGGAGAATCTAGATCAATCTTACTATCCTTTCAAATAATTTTATCTTAATTTACTATGCTAAGTTTCCATATTCTCTTTTAAATCTTAATTTATTCACACAAACTCTTTAGTATGCAATTGGGACCTGGTACTACATCTTTAGCTTGTGCCAGGCTGATAGTCCCTTTTGCCCCCTTCAGTGGTGTCAATGAGAGTATTGAGTTCTGGTGTAGTAACTTAGCCTAGATGACTTAGAAACCCTCCTAGTCTGAGTTGACAAGAAGAACTCAATAGAGTCCTTATTCAATTACTGTCCACTACTTATACACATTCTGATATTTACTACTATTTATAAAGTCCCACATGCTTCTTTTCTCCTATGTGTCTGGTCTCTAGAAATTAAAGAAAAGAAAAGAAAAAAATAAAATTGAAAATGAAAAAGAGAAAAGAAAAATAGATATTGACTTAGCCATTTTGCCAAGTTATGACATGCTTGTTAGCAGTAGTAGATGGTGTAGGTCACAAAGTGTGACATCAGCCCTGAGTAGATATTTCCAGGGTGTGGTACAGCATTTCTTGGCATTGTTATTTTGTTCATCGGCCATCAATATCAGTTGCCAGGCACATTATTGTGACAAGACTCATGTACTCATGTGTAGTTCCCACACTTTGCATCAATGATGACTTGTGCCATATCAATGGATAGCAGCAGACAAAGCACAGCTTTTAGGCCCATGATTGTCTTTACGTTCAGACGGAGCATGTGTCTTGTGCGAGACTCAAAGTCCTCCTAAAACTTGACCTGGGGAGGAGGGGTGAGCGAGGAGACTCAAAGCCTTGAGAGACAGTGATCGAAACCAGTGGGAGGTCAATCCAGACGCCTGTTTTGGGCACATCTTCGTGTTGACAAGGCAAAAAAACCGCCACCGTCCGATCAGAGTAGAACAAGACAACACTCTGGCTGCTGAAAAATCGACTGATGTCTGAGGTGGTGAGAAAATCAAAGTAACTCATGTTGCGGTGGCTGTGTTATGCGAATGGAAGGTGCACGCAGTCAAGGAGGTGTCATCAGGATGTAAGAAAAGCAGTGGAGGCTTCATTGGACATCAAAGATATGAGACACCTCGCTTCTCGGAAACAATAGTGATCCATCTTACACTGCCAAGTATCCACTGATTGACATAGAACCGAGATCTTAAATAGCGCCTTTTTCATCTCGAGACTTTTCAGAACCTGTTTGTTACCAAATGTCAAATCCTGGAGAATGATACGAGCCACAACTGAGTTCCTTCAATTTCCCACCACTCATCGTGAAAGCTGAAATGGCTCATCAGTTTCAACTGAGATCAAGTTTCATCACAGCTCCAGTGTATTGATCCATGATACTCGGCTGAGATTATTGGATGTTTGACATGATTGGTCTGCGCACAGCCGAGTAGAATATTTATCTAACACCAGTTGATATATAGTCGAACCATAGTTATCGAGCTTTGTACAAAGTACCTCCCTCCTGTATATTCCACTCAAATGGCTGATCAGTATGGAATAGCACCCAAAGATTACGTTGATGACATGATCCTCCTGTCAAATAGACGTTACGGCCAAAGTATGCTGTTCCTTATTCTGTCATTCTCGACGCAACAATTGAAGCGTTTTCGAGTCATTTTCGCTACATTGATGCTATATGATTTTATTTATCACATTCCTCAACAGGCGAGTCTCTCCATTTGTAAACAATGATTGCATATGTCTCTCCTCTCCTAGATACAGTACCTCCACAGGCATGCCTCTCATTAATGGCCAACAATTACCACTGACATATGGAACCTCAGGAGGAAATGGTCAAAATTGCATGTCATCTATTTTTCTGTGCTGATATGTAACTGGGCAGCCATCATGTAAGTGTGACCCCTTACTTTATTGAACGAGACAACTGATATAGATTTTCAGAATGCAGTCATATTGTACGAGGCAATTATCTGACATAAATATTGACAACAACTTCACCAGCAGACAATAAATCCTGGGAATCGAGATCAGTAAGATATTACTCTTGATGTTTTGATATCTTCATTGATTAGGATGTTTTAGTGGTATAGGTCGAATGTATTTGCTACTCGGTCTGACCTACCTCTTTGCTAGGTGTATATTTGGTTATTCACTAGCTATGGAGTGGGTTTAATCATGACTATTAGAGACTAGAGGAGCTGATGTCAATAGACTCTTCACAACATTGAATTCATTGGTAGTGAAGATTCTGCTTGTCTTGCGCCTTCGGGCAATCTGGAACAAGGATTTGATTGGTGAGAGGGCAAAAAGCATGTGCCAATGGACTCGTTATATTGATTTATTCTTGAATTCTAGTCACACTAATTCTATATTTCATAACAGCCGGTATGTTCTGAGGAATTTGATTGCTGATCAATATAGACAACTGATAATCGAAATGAGCTGATGTCCTGGTAGGCTTTAAAGACAGTATGATGCTGAACCCACTAATTGATCACTTTTTTCAGTCCGCGATGTCTGTCTTAGTAGTTGACGTATATTTCATCTCAGTTTCCGGGGTGCTACTCCCTCTCCATGGTTGCTGGGCGAGTCCAACGCATCTTCATGTTATATGGGATAGACTTGCTAGTGCCTTGTAGTACGTGATCAACATATTTACTAGGTGAACCTAGGCATTTCTTCTCACACAAAAAAGCATTATCAGGGCGACAACAACAACAATAGAAGTTCTCTTGACATTTACCAGGTTCACCATGACATACAAAACACAAAGGGTTTTTGGTGATGGGATGCACACCTGTATTTCCTACATGAAAACCTCAACTCGTTTATTGTATGTGTTTTACCGCGATGGAACCTTGTTATTCATACCGTAAGTCGAAAACTAGTCATTATTGATCTAACTGATGGTCTATCTATTCAGTCTTGTGGGTAAGCCCAGACTCTAAAACGGGTGGGCTAGTACTTATCCTTTTTCAAGTTTTCTCATGCCTGGAAGCTGCTTTTTTCCAACATTCATCTAATCCTATTTTGAATATTCTATCCTAGTATGTTGTTATTGTTGCTAGTCTTCCCCTTACCAACCCTAATTATAAGCTCTGCATACTTCATTTATCCCTTCATTGTAAGCTTAAATCTTTCTTTATCATCACCACTGATCTGTGTGTTCCTAAGGTGTCACGGTTAATACTCAATTTGCTCGAAGCAAATTGTCCTTTGGACGAAAGTATAGATTCCATGACAATGGAATCCCTCAGGTTCTGTCATACAGAGTCCAATGGGGACAACGAAGCAGATATTTCGCGAAGTGATAGAGGAGCTATCTCCCTGGGTGAAGAAATACGCGAAGAGGCAACTGGATAGGACATTCGGCGTTGTTCATCCCAGTAGATGATGTTGGATGTAGACGGCATAATAACTATTGTTTTTTCTGTTCGTTTTCCACCACATGATTGGTGGTGAGTTGTGATGAATGGATTGAGACAATCGGTACCAACAAAACAGGGAGATAACTTTCGACGACAATGGTTTTTCTACCCATGACTGCTGCTCCATAAAGAGACCACGATGCATGAGACAAGGGTCTATGAGTTGTCGATGGTATAGAGTTCCCTTCTTGCTTTATACTCAACTATATGGATATGGCTAGTACATCATCTCATTTTACTGTTGACTTGTGCATATTCCTCAAGATAGGATCGAATAAAGCATGAAAAAACTACTAAACATGGATGTCGACTCCGGTCAGTAAATATATAGGTAAATTCTATGTTCAATACCTCGAGGAGTGACAACAATGTCAATCATCATGGAAAAAGAGATTCAGGGGTCGTCAATGTATTTCCGCCGCCATTAGCCATCAACAATGACCAGAATAAGCTTGTAGCTGCTCGGGTAATCGGTTGTTGTCGAACAGTCAAGAGAATTGCGAAGACCCTCGGAATGGGCAGTGAGAAAACATATTGAATGAGCAAGGGAGAAATTGAACGGCTGAGGAACGACATTGATGAGAGGGAAAGGGCAGGGATTACCAGAAAAAGCACTACCAGGAAAGGATGGTGTGCTTCTCGAAAACTTATAGCTGGGCGAATCCGGAGATCGAGAACAGAACTAGAAAGGGAGCGTTGGTTTGAGCGATATTGAATCAAACACGAATACATGACTCAAAGGTTGCCATATTTCTATAGTATCCTTAACATCATCCCAGGTATAGTAAACCTGGCCAGACGGTCTCATCATCCGACTAAATAGCGAATGGGCCTTTGCTGAGATGTGCCAATTGGCCCCAGACTTGCAACCAGTCGAATTGGCGCCACTCCCTCTCATACAGCTATGGATGTTGCAGGGCATATACCGATCCAACTCAGAAAACTGCTTGCTCCAGTAATAGTTGAACCAGATGGTCTGGTGACAATGCCAAGGCAATGCTAGCTGATCTTTTGTAGCTCTATTTCCAACGAGATTCCAACCATTGTATTGGTATTGCCATCAAAACACTGGCCCACAAGCCAGGGACACCATAAAACTTTTGTGATTAGAAGGCTATGATTATTTTATAGAGGTCTTTGTAGTCTACAGTCAGTACATTGGATGCTGTAGAGTACTGGAAGGCTATAGAGCTAATATACTGACAATGAGTAATGAGGTGTACATGTTACAAGTGCCCAATGGTGAAGATCCGAAGTTGTAGGCTAAAATTATCGCAACAGAAACCTCGCTGTGAGTGCCCTGCACATAGCCTCAGGGAAGCCAAGAAACCGATGCCTGTCGTTAGGGGGAGGACAAGACTGAGAAGGCTCATTTTCTCTCGCCATGCACGTCACTGCTCTGGACTGCGAAGATCTAAAGCAAGAAGATGGGATGACAGTTAACAGCGGCACCATATGATGCATGAGAAAATCAGAATCCGGATCGTATTGATGTAGCAGTAGACCACCCACGGGTTACTGGGTCCAGGGCCCTTCCAACAACCTTGCTTTATGTCTGGAAAAGGATGCTGACTGATGAGTACCGGTGAGAGTGTGAGAGTGATTCATGCACATCCTAGTATCCCCGGCGGAAGGTGGCCTACTGTGAGAGGTTTCCCATTGCTTAGCGTAGAAGAAAATCAATCAAATGAACAGGAGTGAAAATTTCCAGAGACGCACTCGACAGCATCACGCACACTTGGGCATTCCCCTCCTGTTCAAATTGAAGACATGGCTGTGATATGACCACTGACAATAGTCAGGGTCAATGTTCTCACGGTCCAGATGAGCTAAACCCTTCTTGTGGTCAACTCTACAGACATTGGAGAGGTCTGGGCTTTCCTGGTCACCTGCATAAGGGAGATGGGCCTGATAAGCGGATAGCATGTTACTTTTATTTAATGAGATGAGTAAGCGACCTATTAGGACACTAAGTCTCAGTCTGTAGTGTGCAGAACTGAATCAATTGATGTACCTATTAGAACACTAAGTCAGCATGATATATAATAAAAGTGTTTACCTCAGTCTGTAGTGTGCCGAACTGAGGTGTAAGAAAAGTCTGCGCTGGCAGACATACTCATTGCTTACTAATCAATCAGAAGATAATGATGAGAAAAAAAGAGACGAAATAATAGTCCACAGAGGTATTCAACAGTTACGCTGTCTGGGAGCGTCAAGCTGAGAAAACCAGTTATCGTGCTTAATATACTGGAAGGAAACATTTGTGTGGCTGTCTGCAATTATAAGAGAGGTTTTGCAGCAGACGGAGATTGATGGAAGCTGTCAGACAAAAGTCTCAGTTCCTGTAAACACTGAACTGAGGTTTCCAAGTTCTACTATGTGGCACAACTACATGTGTCATGACTTGGCAAAAATGGCTAAGTCAATATCTATTTTTCATTTCATTTCATTTTCATTTCTTTTATTTTCTTATTGATGGATGCATGAGAGGAAAGTGACTCATAGGGAAGTGTGGGATAAAAGAAAGGGTTAGGGTTACTTTTCATGTATAAATAGTGTACAGAATCTAATGGGAACTCTATCGAGTTCTCTTTGTTAATTGCTGAACAAAGAGCAGTTAGCTTTATTCCAGCTTGGAGTTTAGCTTCCTTACAACATGCTTACTAAGTGTCAATTATATAATCAATGAAAAGAAAAAGAACATGAGAGCTTGGAGATGCATAAAAGAAAATGAAAATGCTTTACTTTACAACAGGGCCACCAACAACTTTAACTACTTTGTTGCTACTTTCAAGGGGATATCCTAGGGTTGCACTTAGGTTGCTAGGTAGGCTCCTATCCATGGGCCATATCATCTTGTGAGTTGCATTCCCATTCTCTCCGAATCCCTTTTGTCTCATGTGGCCTTGGCGATGCCTGTTTAACTAAAAATAGGACTAGTGGTATCATGAGTCATGTTCATGTGACTGCACACAGACCATCTACTATAGTGTATATAGTAGCTTGTAAAGGTAGATATACCTTTGCTTGAATATCACCTTAGCTTCCAGGACTCTTATCTAGCTTCAAGGATATTGCTTCTGAGTGACTCCCTTACACTACCGCTGTTACAAGTTGCTCAAGCATGCAAAGCAGTGGTGGATGGAACAACCAAGGTCTAAGCCCATGCATTGTCACTAAGCATTGTCAAAGGAGAAGAAGAAGGGTAAGGGGTTAGAAAGTCTAGATGATTTTCTGGTGCTTCTTTTTGTAAAGTAGAAAATCCAATCATACTCTTGAAAATTCAATTATAAAAATCAAAGAGAGCAGCTACTGGAGGGTGATTGGGATATACAAATATCCATCAATGAATAATGTGTTTTGTCAAGCTTATATACCATTGTTATTGAGACTTAAGATGTTCAGCCCATCACACCAGTTTTGTTATGATTCAATTCAAGTCATTTTCTCTCTCTCTCTCTCTGTGTGTGTGTGTAACAATTTTTACTATTTATATCTATCTCATACACAATACATGTTTGTACATGTATATATGATAGGCCCTTGTAACATAGTGTTCCTTAGTTTTGACCTGGTTATATATCCTGCAATCTCTGATACAGGGTTTGAGATCATAACATAAGGTCAAGACTAACCTCAAATCACCTTTCCCAGACACAACACACATCTACACCCATTCTAATTTTCCCCTACCCAACACTTAGTCTAGAAAATTCACTTGAGAATTTGTTATGATACTTACTGAATATGAGCCCACTCCTTGGACTATCACCTTGATACTCAAAATCATACTCATTACTATTGGAATTTATTGGACCCAGAAAATCAACACTCAATGAAATGGAAGCCCTAATAACACAACAGAAATGAACTCAAACTCTCTGATCAACCTAGCAAGAAACCTTATTGACAGATGAAACCAAACTGACATCCCTAGAAATCAGAGCAATCAGTTGCAAAACAAACCTAACCAAAGGAAAAAGAAACCAAACAATAGTCAAATCTGTTAGGATTTCAGATTTCTTACAACAACTCAAAGACTTACCAGACTGGGTGTTTGGAATAGTTATTGATGAGATGAGAAAGCAGAACATGATAGAGAGGATAACAAAAGAAGAACTGAGAGCAGTTGTTAAAGAGATAAAGAGGAGAAAGGAAATTTCAGTTCCAATAGTTCTAAGACAAGAGTCTATAACAGAAAAAGAGAATGCCCCTGCTGCAAGGTGCCTGGAATCAAAGAGAAAGACAGAGAAGTTAATGCTGGCAATCCCAAAGCAAGGCCCTATGATAGAGGAAGTGAAGTTACCAGAAACATCAACAAAAGAGTTTCTAGAATACTTTGGGAAATGAGATTTTGGAAAGATGAAAGGATATACTGCTGAATGAATAGCAAAGAGGCTAAAAGAGGAGGATACAAAGGCAACAATCAAGATCCTTAATGTAAGACTTGAGCTGTGACAACTTAAATCCACTCCAAGTCTGAGTTGACAAGAAGAACTTAATAGAGTTCCTATTTGATTTTCTACACTATATATACAACTACTATTGTGGCTATGCACTTTACCTCCCACAGTTCTCATGTTACCCATCATGTGACTACCCTGTCATGTGTTGTGACCTGTGACCTGACCATTCTGTGACTGATGTCACACCTTTGTGACTTTGTGACCATGATGTGACTCCTTTCCCATGCTCCACCTTCATAGTAGTAATTTAACTAAATAAAAGAAATGAAAATGAAAATAGAAAATGACTTAGCCATTTTGCCAAGTCATGACACTACCCCCCTCTTAAGTTTCCTTGTCCCAAGGATTTTTTCTACAATTCATAATATGGGTCAACCATATTACCCATTTCATTATCTTCTTCTGTCCACTCCCTTACTTCCAATTTTTCTTGTTCAATTTCTTCTTTTTCTTCAATTGTTTCTAGAGTTGTTTTTCTCTTCCCTGGTTGACTCTTCTTTCATTGACTTCCTTTCCATCTTCTCCAATTTCTTTCTAACCTTCCCCAATATTCCTGGTCATATCTCTTATCTGTCTATCCAGATAATTTTTTTGCTGTAAACCTTCCTGGCAATTCTCCTCTTCTAAATGTTCCTTCTTCTCTTTTCTGTTTTCTTATATCCTCTATATCTCGTCTGTATTCTTTCTCAAATTCCTCAATTGCCTCCTTGGCATTTTCTAAATTTTCTCTTCCTTCCCAAGTGTCTGACTCTGCTGTAAATCCTTTTCACTGTACCAGGTACTTGTTCTTTTCTCTGATCTTCCACTTATTCAATATTCTTTCTACTTCCCATTTTTCTTCTCCTTCAATTATTACTGGAGCTGGTTGCTCCTTCCTCTGTCCCTCTACTTGCCCCACATAGCATCGTATTCTACTAACATTTGCTACTGGATGTATTTTTACTATACTTGGCAATTCCAGCTTTACTGTGTTCAATAATACTATTTTCTGTATCTTGTAAGGGCCTATGAACCTCTCTGTCAACTTCTCTGTTCTCCTTCCAACCATCTGATATTTCAGATCCTTGGTGCTAAGCATTACCAGGTCTCCTACTTTATACTTGTCAACTTCTGCTCTTTTTCTGTTAGCATACTTCTTTATATCCTCTTGCACTTTTCCTAGTGCCGTTTTGGCCTCTTCTTATATTTCCTTCATCTTTTCCACAAATCTTTCTGCTCCTTCATACTTTCTCTTTTTCCTTCCCTCAAATTCCATTCTTGGATCCTGTCCATAATTTGCCTTGAAAGGCGACATCCGAGTACTTGAGTGCACTTTATTATTGTATGCAAACTCAGCTGTTCCTGTTAAGACTCTAAACCTCACAGTTGAATATATGTTTCAACTTGAAGCTTATATCTAATACTTGATATCTTTGCACTCCTCACTAGAGGATCCAGTTAAGTTTTCAGTGAAGTTATATCAGAGGAGAGATGTTAATGAGACTTTAAGTAGCACCCTTAAGGTTGTCCTAAGACAAGTAAGAGTACCGATTCCTTAGAGTAGGATTTTACAAAGGGAATACAAAAAGAGAGAACTTGCCATTCCCTTCTCTTTCTGGTTTGTATGTATCCTAACTAGGTGTTGTGACTATATTACAATGTGGTAACATTACTTGTAACTAAAGGTGACTAGTTAAGTGACAGTCCAGTGACAGAAGCCATGAAGGTGACAAGTCAAGTCAGTATCTAATAATGGATAGTCTGATGTTGTCCCATTTTAGCACAGTCCAAAGATAGAGAGAGGAAATAGTCCAAGATTTCTCTGAAGAGTCCTGTCCATACTATGAGTCCATTGTCTATTAGAGTCCTCAGACATTTAATGCACTACTGTATTGTAATGTCCTTGTCTAGTATTGCCAACATCTTGTCTACTAGCCACTCATTATCAGACCATGGCTGATAATAATCATAGTTCCACTCAATGTTCATAACAGTTCCTAACCATTCTGGTCATTATTCCTGCCTATAATCAATGAACATCCTCAAGTATTGCTCTAGCTCTTAATTCACCCTCTCTGTCTGTCTATTTGTTTGAGGGTGAAATGCCATCAATAATTTACTCTCAATCCCCAACATCTTATTCAACTCCTGCATTACTCCTACTGCAAACTAGGGCCCCCAATCTGAAATGGTACTTTCAGGTAACCCATGCAACTTCCACACATTGTCTCTAAACAACTGTGCTAATCCTTCTGCCAATGTTCTTTCTGTAATAGGTATAAAATGTACTATTTTTGTTAACCTATCGACCACTACTAAGATCGAGTTGTATCCTTGAGCCAAAGGTAGCTTAGTGATAAAATCTGCTAATATATGCATCTAAGGCTTTTCCAGAATTGAATTTGGTATCAACTTTCCTGCCAGTTGCTCTGTGCAATTTTTGTTTCACTGGCAGGCATCACATCCTTCCACATATTGCTTTACTTCCTTCATAATTCCTGGCTACCAAAAGTTTTTTGTGACCAATTCTACCATCTTTCATTGTCCTCCATGTTCTCCTACTGGCGTATTGTGATGTAACCTAATAATTTCCATCCTCAATTTATCATCTTTCAGTACATATACTTTTCTATCTTTATATATTATGCCATCTTCCTCTCTCCATTCTTTGTCTCTTAGCATCTTTACTCCTGCTTGCTTCATTTCTTCCACTGCCTTAACTACCTCATCATCTTTTACTTTAGACTGCTTAACCTTTTCTAGCAAGTCTACTCCGTCCACTATTATTTCTACTTTCTTTGTCTGTCTAACCTCCAACCACTCTGCTTTTACCAACGACTTGTTCTCATTGTCCCTTTCCACTCTTATTTCCCAGTCTGGTCTCCTACTCAAACTATCTGCCTTCCCCATCTTACTCCCCAGAACATACTTCAATGTAAAATCAAATCTAAATAGGTATAATGCCTATCTTGCTTGCCTTCAATTTAATTTCTGTGCTTTTATAAAGTATTCAAGATTCTTATGGTCTGTCCAGATCTTGAATTTAACTACTATTCCTTTCAGGAAGTGCCTCTATGTCTCTAAGCATCTGACTACTGCTAACATTTCCTTATCATGTATTTTATAGTTTCTTTCTGTATTACTTAATGATTTGGAAATGAAAGCTACCAGTCTCCACAACTCATCAGAGTACTTCATTCAGAGTACTCCTCTCATAGCATAATTTGAGGTATCTGTCTCTACCCTAAACTCTTTGTCTAAGTCTGGGGATGCTAATATAGATCTCATTGTGAAATTCCTTTTAAGCTTATCAAAGGCTCGTTACTGCTCCTGCCCCTACTGCTATTTCATATCTTTCTTTGTCAATAGATTCATTGGCCTGGCTACTCACACAAAGTCCTTAATGAACCTCCTGTAATAATTTGCAAGACCCAAAAATTTCCTAACGTCTTTCACATTCTTTGGCTCTGGCCAACTTAACACTCCATTTACCTTCTCCTTCTTCATTTCTATTCCATTGGGTCCTATAATGACTCCAAGGAATCCTATTTTTCTCACTTTCCACATACACTTTTCTGGCTTGATATACAAGTCATTCTCTTCTAACCTCCTCAATATTTCTTCCACGATCTCATCATGTCCTTCCTCTGTCTCCATTTCTACTAACATGTCATTTACAAATGCTGCTACATTTCCTTTATTTATTAAATCCCTTAGTATTTTGTTCATTATCACCTAGAACATGGCTAGTGAGTTTGTCATTCCAAAGAACATAACTGTTGGCTCGAAGGAGCCTACATATGTCATAAATGCTTCTTTCCACTTATCTCTCTCCTTAATTCTCACATTATTAAACTCCCACCTGAGATCCATCTTAGTAAAAACTTTCTTTCCACTCATATTGTCAATTAACTCCATTATTAATGGTAATGGGTAATTATTTTTTACTGTATGGCTATTCAGGTTATGGTAGTCCATAACCATCCTCTTCTTTCTATCTTTCTTTCCTATGAAAAATACTAGTGATATTTAAGGGGATTTTGTTGGTCTAATATACCCCTTTCTTAATTGATCTTCCACAAAATTCTGGACTTCTTCTCTTTCATCTTTGGACAGAGGATAAATCCTTCCTTTTCATGGTAAAAATATATCTTTGAGATCTATGGCGTGATCCCAAACCTTTCTTATTGGTATCCTCTCTGATTCTACCTTCCCAAATACTTTCCTCTACTTCAAGAATTTTCCTGGAACTATTTCCTCAATCCTTCTATAGTCCTCTTCAATCTCTTCTTCTCTTCCCCAGTCTTCTTTATCATCTATTGCCCATTTGATAATTTTTTCTTCTTCTAAAGTCACTACTCTCCTTTCTCTTTTCTTCTTTTCCTCTCTCTTTGTTTTTACTCCACTACACAAAGGTGGGCATCTCGTCATTTTTACTTCCTCTGTTTTCTAATTGATTTCTGGGTTATGTGCTGCTAGCCATAGCATTCCCAGAATTACTTCTGTCCTCCCCAAGTCACATATATCCATCCTCATTCTTTTAATATAGCTTTTATAATACACATTCACTTTTATTTGATGCATAATAGGCCCTCCACTGTTATATATTCCATCAATGTTCTTAACTCTTACTGGCCTTTCTAACTTTTGCAACCTAAACCCATGTTTCATTGCTGTTTTCCTATCCATAAACATCCCTGTTGTGCCACTATCCAAGAGCACTTTTATTGTGACACTTTCATGAGTGTCTGTCTTTTCGATCCCAACATCCAACCACATTTCTTTTAGCATCTGGAAAGTTCTTCTGACCTCCCTTTGATTACCCCCCTCTTTTGCTGTACCTTCTGGGTCCTTTGCCCATGTACCACTTTACTAGGCCTTTCCCTTAATAGAGCACGCCACCTTTCCTTTCTCTTTCTTTGAACATTCTTTACACCTTTTTAATTCTTCCTATTCCTTCCTCTTGACTACACCTTGCCCTCTATCTTCCACTACATGACATCCTTTCTTTTCACAATCTTCACATGTGAAGTATGAAACTACTACTTATAAGGGGACCTCTCATACATGACTCTGGAGCCCATATTGGCCCTCTGGAGTGACCCTGCAGCTAATTAAATATTACTACATAACATTTAAGCTCACTCCATTGTTCAGACCCTGGCTGCCAAAGACTATAGAAGCAGGGACACGAGAACACTGTAGTATATATATTGTAGATTATTCCCTCCAGGAGCCTCATCTAATTCTCTGAGAAATCTCCTAGAGGTAGGTTGTAACATATCTCACGGAGTGTAATTTACTAAGAAATCTCCTGGGGTGCTCCACTCCAGTCGCCCTTACACTACTTTCCCATTACTCTATCCCAATTCAAACAGGTCTGCTTCCTCAGGTACTCCCTCTCCACAATGCTTGAATGCTCTTTGTTGTAGAGCGTTCTCTGAACTCCTCCTCCACTCTTCTTGCTGCTCTCTTTCTTTCCAGCCTCCTATTTGGACAATCTTTACATTAATATCCTACTCCCTCACACTCAAAACATCTCCTCCCATTTTCCTGTGCATTTCTCCTTATGGAGCACACTGGTTCTTTTTTTGGTTGCACCTTTTGTGGTGCCACCACCTGTACTATTTTTTCTTCCTTCTCCTCCTTCTTTGGACACTCCTTCTATTGGTGTCCTTCTCTTCTACATCTAAAACAACGTATTCATTTTCCCTCCTCTTTTCCTTCTTGTCTTTTGTTTTCCACCCCATACTTCATTACTCTGCTCAACAATGCTTCAAATCTATTTTGAGGAACTGATGTCCTTTTTCCTCCCTCTCTCCTGTTTCTGTTAAAACTCTAAACCTCACAGTTGAAGATGTGTTTCAACTTGAAGCTTATATCTAACACTTGATATCTTCACGCTCCTCACTAGAGGATCCAGTTAAGGTTTTCAGTGAAGTTATATTGGAAGAGAGATGTCAACAAGACTTTGAGTAGTACCCTTGAGATTGTCCTAAGATAAGTAAAGGTACCAATTCCTCAGAGTAAGATTTTACAAAGGGAATACAGAAAGAGAGAACTTGCCATTCCCTTCTCTTTCTGGTCTGTATTTATCCTAACTAGGTGTTGTGACTATATTACAATGTGGTAACATTACTTGTAACTAAAGGTGACTAGTTAAGTGACAGTCCAGTTACAGAAGCCATAAGAGTGACAAGTCAAGTCAAGTGTCTAATAATGGGTTAGTCTAATGTTGTCCCATTTAGCACAGTCCAAAATTAGAAAGAGGAAATAGTTCAAGATTTCTCCAAAGAGTCCTATCCATACCATAAGTCCAAATGTCTTTAAGAGTCCTTAGATATATGATGCATTACTACATCATGATGTCTTCATTTAGCATTGCCAACATTTCGTTTACTAGCCACTCATTATCAGACCATGGCTGATAATAGTTGTAGTTCCACTCGATATTCATAACAGTTTCTGCAGTTACAGGCCAGGTGCCCAAACTTTTTGCACTCAAAACACATTCTTTCTTCTCTTCCTTCTAATTTTGCCCTTAGTTTAGTGAGAACATGCTTTTCTTTGAGCATGTTGCTCATGAGAGTGCTATATTGGGTTTGAGACATTGTGGTAATGTCTCAGATTGGTATGGAATGAATGATAGTTTTTGTTAAATACACTACATCTGTTGGAATGCAAGATCTTTACCCAACTAGACACCTACTGCTGTACTGACTGCTGCCTTAATAATAGGGTTATACTATTACCTCAAGGAGAGGATCCCTACTCTAGATGGCCTTCTAGAAGTAACTATTACTCCTCTGCATGTAGCACTCACAATGGAGTACAGCACAAGGTTTATACTAAGAACAGTACAAATATCTACTAAACACCACTTGATTGTGAGATCAGGTCTCAGTGTCAATATCCAAGCTTGGTACTATACTTCCACCTGCAGTCCCTCACTGACTGCAAAGTTCCCTTAAGCCAAGGGTCCAGCTATATATGAAGGTAGCTAGTGTTTGTAATGAACACTGGCCAAGAGTTGAATTTGGATGAGAATAAGTGTGAGCAAGGTCCAAGGTGGACAGTGCTCAAAGTGGAATTGAGTTCTAGTGTAAGACTTTAGCTGTGACAACTTAAATCCACTCCAAGTCTGAGTTAACAAGGAGAACTCGATAGAGTTCCCATTTGATTTTCTACACTATATATACAACTACCATTGTGGCTATACGCTTTACTTCCCACAGTCCTTATGTTACCTGTCATGTGTTGTGACCAGTGATGTGACCATTCTGTGACAACTGTCACACCTTTTGTGACTGTGTGACTGTCATGTGATATTTCCCATGCTCTACCTTAGTAATAATCTAAAAGAAAAGAAAAAGAAAAAGAAAATAAATATAAATATTGACTTAGCCATTTTGCCAAGTCATGACACTGATGGGACAATCAACAAATCAGGAAGCATCACAGATACAGTTGACATGAACATAATGATAGAAGATCATATTGAAAGAATTCAATTCTTAGTAACCAATCTTGGAAAAAGAGATGTGTTCCTTGGACATAAATAGCTCCAACAACATAACCCATCTATTGACTGGCAATTGTCAAAGCTATACCTTGACAAATGCAGACATTGGTGCATCTATAAAGGGTTAGAAGGCAAATGAAATTGAAGAGAGAGGAAGAATATTTGTAAATATAGAAGAGGAAGTATTAAGATGGAATGAAATAGAGATTAGAAAAGTTGAAGAAGCAAGTGGAGAAGCAAAATTTGAAGATGTAATACCAGAAGAGTATTGGGAATTTAAGAAAGAAGTATTTAATAAAAAGGTATTCAACAAATTACCCCCTTGAAGACCCTGGGATTATGCTATTGAACTTATTCCTAGAGCTACTTTGAAGAACTGTAAAGTATATCCCCTAAGCATAAAAGAACAAAAAGAACTTGATCACTTTTATGACAAACATTTAAAGACAAGACATATCAGATCTTCAAAATCACCTTGCACAGTACCATTCTTGTTATGACTTGGTAAAATGGCTAAGTCATTATTTATATTTCTTTTCTTTTTCTTTTTCTTTTGGACTTACTACACAGGAAGGAGTTGTCATATGATGGAAAATAATCATTTAATAATATAATTTCTTTTATATTTTATATTATTACTAATTTTTGCTCCTGAACTCCTGTTGTCTACTCCTATAGGATCATAATGTAGACTAGTTACT
>Ga0157364_1002343_pt1 | contig 17497 bp, 7 predicted proteins | sample AttsexASBM2_FD_111476 | JGI IMG/M metagenome (GOLD analysis project Ga0157364, IMG submission 111476) | Fungus gardens microbial communities from leaf cutter ant in Ribeirão Preto, State of São Paulo, Brazil - Atta sexdens ASBM2 | ecosystem: Host-associated > Fungi > Mycelium > Unclassified ... | reverse complement strand
TTGTTAAAGAAGAAAGTCGTGTTGCTTACTTTATTTTGATTATTTAGAAATTTTTTGTAACAAATCGTAAGTATAAATTTTAGTTTTTTTTTTTTTTTTTTAAGATAAATATATAGAAAATTCAAGAAATATACAGAAATGCATTTTTATAGCATATGAAACACTATTCATAGCAAATTAAATATCGTATTTTTTAAAACAATAGCTTTTATCGTAAAAAAGTTCTAAATATATTTTTCGCACAGAGAAGTAAAACAGATTGTTAGAAATACGAGAGGTTGTTAGAAATATCAGATATTGTTAGATATCAGAATTGTATTAACTTTCAAAAATATCTCTTTATACTCAGATAAATATATATATATATATATATTTCTATATTTGAGCTATGATTGTTATTGTTTTAAATGAGAAGAAAGAATATATATGTTTTGATGTTTAAGGGAATGATATTGGGACGAATAGAATCTTCTATCAGCTGAGCGTGTCCTTGCTTCATTACAGCATCATTATTGTCTCAAGCAGGGAGGATGTAACTAGATCAATTAGGTTTCATGAAGATCCGCGTACGTGCTCTTCGTATGTAGGAGCACGTAAATGTGCCGAAGGTGCGATACGCGACAGTAGCACGCATTCAGCGTCGAAATCGAATTAGGCTTCGTGGCACTCTCGAGGTATCCAACTCGCCTCTTCGACAGGACGAGAGTGGGAAACACGAAGGCGCGAAGTAATCCGTTTAAGGCCGCCCTAAGTGCACGCGCGAGGCGACGCGAATCTCAACTCGAATGTGAAACGTGTGGACGCGTCTCAGCACAATGGACCTCATTACACGGTATCGGGACCTCGAAGATGGCTGGTAATTGAAGAGGTGCGTTTAGTCCGCTAAAAGCAACCCCCGCCTTCGAAGGAGCTGAGTGCGCGACGATGTGCCGCGCGATGGAATTACCCGCTTCGGAACGCCGCGCCGTATGCCATCGAGTCTCTTATGTGACACGCGTCAATGAAAATTGCGACCTTCGACATCTGCCGCGACGAGTCTCGAAGCGTTGAATACGTAAGTATCGCAAGTCATGCTATTGTTCCAAGAAGATATTATGAGATAAATCTGAAGAATAGCGATAATTTCAATATTTTTTACAGCGTCAAATTGTAGAGAATTAAAGAATTTTTGCAAATTACATTCGAAGAATGTAATGTTGTTGAAAACGAAATATTGATTTGCAACACACAAGATCTGTTACATGTTTTAAAATTTTATATTTCTAGATAAAAAGAAAGAACACATATTTCTATGAACATAAAGTCAAATGATTCGTTGATGAAATAATAGACACAAATACAGTAGCATCAAATAATTTATTTAAAAGTTTAGGCGAATTTTTTTTATAAGAAATGTTCAAAGTGTGTCCTCCATCGTTTTCTATCTGAGTACAACATACACATGATTGGTATATTATCGTTTATTTCAATAGCCATTATTTCGACAACGAAGTATCAACGATTTAATCATAGAATTTATTCATAGAAATATTTATTCTTTCTTTTTATTCAAGAACATGCTCATGAAAATATTTTAAAACATACTTATGACTTTCTCTGTACGCACATACATATAAAAATTTTGCAATTTCATGAAATAATGTTGGAAAATAAATATTTATGTGAAAAATAAATTATTGATCTTGATTTTAATAAATATTTAAATATAAAAGGAGTTAAATTTTCTAAATACATTGCCTTTTTATTAATCTACTATTAAATTGCTATTAAATTAAACAAACAGAGACGAGACAGATATTTTCTTAAAAAAATATTAATTCCAAGAGACTGAATTCAACATAAATTTAATATACTTCTAATGATTTTATAAGAGAAAAAAACAGTTAACTGCAACATGTACGCTCAAGTATCGCGCCGTAATGTAGTTAAAAAATGATGTTTAATTTCGATCCAGCAATTCCGCGGAAATTTTATGATCCTGGGGGAACATACGAAAGATCGCACGAGGGTCAGGATCATGCGCGAACCGAGCGATTCTGGCGACCACCCGGAAACAACCGGTGTGAGCATGATTACGATGATCGCATCGATGTATCTCGTGGCACGAAAATTAGCTCGTAATTTCAGTACAGGTGTTCCTTACCCGCGTCCGCTGGCGGATCATCCCACGCAGTTTCGGCGAAACTTTCAACCGAAAGGCGACCCGCGCGAGCGGTGGTGCATTAATAATCGCGGTAACCCTTTCTTTAGTCATGTTATTTGTGGAGAAGAGATCGCGCATAAGGAGCCTGGGCCACCAGCGCAAACCGGCGTGAGGTCCTCTTAAACGGATATTAATTAGTGACTGCTGTTACCTGAACGCACAATAGGCAAGAGGATCAACAAAACGGATGATTGAATTATGTTCGCGCGCATCCAAGAAGGAACAATCGTTATTCCTCCATATGGATGATGGCGATCTGACGCGTCGGAGAAAGCGTATATTCTTTATTTTTCAGCATTACTGACACATCTTTCAAAGTACATATGAAGATATGTATGTATGTATTTTTATAAATACACGGTTTTGCTGAAGTATCTAAAAATACAACTAGATACAATTCTGAAAATAATTTTAGTTGAGCTAGTAATTGTAAAATGTAGAACACTCAAACTTGTTGCAAGAATGTTAAAACTTTTTTGTATTATTACATATCAGAGACCATCTGGCACTAAAAATAATATTCAAATAATTATTCTTGACACGTCTCGACGACAACTCGATGACAAATCAATTCCGACGTCATATTTTAATGACATAAATGAGACACAGCAGTGTGCTAATCTGCACGAACACGTAGAAAACATGGAAAATTCAACGCGTTTTCTTGACTAGTTCAATTTGTCTCACGAATTTCTCACAGCTATGACAAAATTGTTTAGTCCAAGGAAACATTAAGTCTTCTTCATGTCTCTCATTTTCTTTGTCTTTCTCTACTTTTTATATCTCTTTCTCTCTTGTTTTCTCTTTTTTTGTGTGACGTAGCAAAGCTGTTTGGGAAAAAGGGGCCCATGACGAAGGGCGGAGATACTCTTAATTAATTATTCCATGGGCGTCGCGCCGCTCAAAATTAAAATCGGTTCATTAAGCGGCGCTACGTGGAATTTTTTCCTAATCCAACTGGGCGAAAAGAGCGGTGAGAGAGGAAAGGGCGGTGACGACAGCTACCGGTTTTCTACCTTCATGGAAGAAGAGAGGGCCATGTTGAGGAAGTTGCCCATGCCGTTGAATGGAGCAAGGGAATTCGATTCGCTCGTTCGTTCAGGCCAGCAAAGCGCCTATCTCTCCCTTTCGGTCTTAATGGCCCAACGAATGACGACGAGACCGCGGCGGTTTTTATCTCCGTGTGCAATAAATGCCTCGTTAACGATCGCGCTCGCGAGCAATAATCGAAATTTCCGATTGGTGCGAGACGTGCGCATGCTTTTACGACGATGTCGGCGAGCGCACCGTCAACACGTTAAGACGCATAACGGAGTCGTATACGGTAACTTATTGCATTGACGATGGTATCGTTATTTAGTAACGGCTGTACAAAATTCTCGCGCAAGAGGCGAGTAAGTGTTAAGTCGTGTCGATGTTACGAGACGTATCACGCATATTTTAAGATTGCTTATTTTCATGTAAATTAGTTGAAGAGTAGTAGACATGTGAGACCTTCACAATATGCTTCAGAATTCTGCTGAAGTCCTAAAAAGAAAGTTTTAGAGATTCACTCTTCTATCTTTCTTTGAACGTTTTTTTTTTTAATAAATAAAATTAATAAGAGAGAAAACCCTTTATTGAATAAATATTACAAAAGCCAAATTAATAGAATAAGCGTTCTTATAGAAGAAAATTAGTTATTAAATTATTATAGAATAACATTTTGTGATGTAAACTATTACTTTTATTATATCGTATAGAAATTTTCCAATAGTATCTTTATTATATTTACAACGCTTTTCATTTGAATTATTTCAAATGAAAAATTTTACGCCAGCAATGTTTCGAATGACTACGTTAATTATAATTGGCTTATAAATTGCAGAAATATTTAATACGTATTCAGAATTACGATATTGTGCGATTGTAAAATTATTTCCAGTTGGCTTTTTACAATGATTATACGCGGAAACCGCTTGGCTGGAATAACGATTGAGAGAGAAATATGTCTATAGACTTAACTCGCACTCACATCTGTTCCAAGCGTGCCAGCGCCAGCGCTGCAATTTTGTAATAAACTTATCGGTCTGATGCGATAATTATCGCGCATCTGGCAAGGCCGATCCGCGTGATTACCGAGAGTAATCCGCGAACGAGTCGAAGCGGATGGAAACCAAGACGGGGCACCTGTGGGCGCGGGATAACTTCTTGAACGCGGATAATCGTACAGCCTGCGTTATCTATGGTTCGAAGCTGGCGTGGGTTCCGACCGCAAATGATGGGATAAAAGGGTCCTCGGTACGACAGGATATAATTATGGCTTTACGTAGCATTACGAAGAGGTACCGCGAGACGCCCAGACCCCGGTCGCGCCGGTGACTCTATTTAAAGTTTAAGTGGGACTTAAATTAAAATCCATCTTATAACGATTACGGTGACATCTGTACCATAAATTCCATCTTAAGCGATGATACGCTTCTGCATTATCTTGAATTCTCTCTTTACTTTCCATATGCTTTTCAATATAATAGTCATAACAGAAATTCCCTTCTTATTATATGTACTTTCAAAGAACTATTTTATTTTAACGTATTTATTTTAACGTAATATGTTTTGAATTTTATAAAAGAAGATATACAGAAATTGAAGTGCTCCGTTCCATGAAGATATCAAAGAGAATCTTATCGATTATTTTCAATATCTAAATCTATCTTTCATTACGTTTCAAGATTTCAGAGAGAAATTCCGAGCACGTACTGTACCAATAAAAGGGCCTAGCATACCTGAACGTGTTAGCGAAACGCTCGAAGTGTATGAATCGACCGCTCGCTTGCGGCACTGGAATTCTTCCCGCCGCGGGATGAGAAAAAGAAGCTAAACGAAATACGCGAAGAAGTTTCAGCATGAAGTTACTCGGTTCAGCCAGCAAGACAACTTCAATTTTAAATAACGGTTTAAATCGACTTTTCATTATAACGATAACACATGCGTATATATAACGTGATTCGTAACAATAATTTTAAGGCCAAATAAATTGCAATTAAAATAAAAGTCATATTCTTCTAATATCTTTGTAAGAGAATTATTTAAAAATATTTCTTCTATTTATATATAACAATATTTTCTGATATATTTGAAAATATATTTAGATTTTATTTTTTTATTAGAAGAAATAAGATCTAAATGCATCTTTGAGATTCTTGCTTTTTCTTCTAGATCAATTATGATATGATGAAAAAGCGGAGCAGTAATTTCCTCTCTTTTATAGACTTACAGATATGTTTGGTTAACCGCAAATACAGGTTTGAAACATTTTTCGAAGAAATCATTCAGTCTGCTGGGTCTCGAGAGAAATGTTCGACATGGAAAGTTTTTATCTCAGAGATTGGGCGAGTTATTTTAACAAAGCGATTTAACTTCGTAAGCAAACGACTATATCATATCCTTTCAATTAGTAGATATTGCAAGAATAATTGGAAACGCAGAAACTCTCTGATTATAACATAATCCTATTAAAGACAAAATAAAAATTAAACTCATGAGACGATAAACAGTAAACAAAGCTTTGTAACAAAGTTGTATTATTTTTATATACATTGGACTATTTTTACATATGTATTACAAATGAAAATGCGTTTTTTTAAATTAAAATAATGGAGTCTTTCTCCTATCATTTCGTACAACATAAAAAAATAAACACACAAAAAAATGTTTGATGTACATCTATTATATTAAATTTAATTAAAAATTAAAATATTACGAAGGATTTTCTGCGAAGTAATTCTAATAGGAAAAGAGTATGTTTTTAATAAAAATTTCTATAAAAAAAGATTTATTTTAATTAGTTTTATGAGATTAACTTTTTTACGTTTATCTATTCTATATGATATTCTTGTATTGAGTTTTTGTTAAACATCTGCTTACAAATTAAGATGCAATGATTTAAAATATAAAAAAAATGTTTCCTACAAGAAACTTGGCTGTACAGCAAATGTCAAACAACATATTAAAGATTTTGATGTGTGTTTAAAATAAATGAGAATATAACGTATTAATTTGCCTTGACAGAAATCAGACCAGGTATTTTATTCGTATTTTAATATTCTGCAATATTTTTTCTTGTTGGAACAAGAGATTATCACACTTGAGAAGCTTGCTGTTTCCTTTTCGAATCAAATTCGAAAAAGGTACATCTCTATTCTTTAAAATAAAGTTTCCGAGAACAAGTTTTATACATTCCGGAGTTAAAAAACAAACGATACATGCGCGATAGGAAAAAAGTCAAAAGGTTCTAAGAGTTTGAATGTACATATCTGGTAGCAGAATAGAGGAAAATAACGTGGAAGTTGATATTCCGATAGCGTTTCAATAAGAATTCATAAGTTGTTTTTTTTTCTAAAAAAAATATTTATTTCCTTTTGGAAAACAATTCTATAAAAATAATGTATATTTTAAAGCAGAAACTTTTAAGAATTGTTACTTATTTAAAAAAAAATATTTTAATTTTTTATTCAATTTTATTCAATTTTTATTTTCTTATTAATTTAAATATTTAATATCAATTTCTCACTTTGTTAAGAGTTTTATCAGTTTCAATAAAAATAATACTGTTGATTTTAACAAAAATTAATAATAAATATTTTTACTACAAATATCAGTAAAATTAATTAAATTCATGCATTTTTTAAAGAAAGATTTTGATATTTTCCAAGAAAGCATTATCACTTAATTTGAGTGAAGAATAAAGTGCGAAATTTTATTTAATCACAGGTATTCCGCAAAGAACTAATTTACTGGAAATAAATTTACTAAGGTAGAGTTTCACTGTTTGCTTTAGTAACACTTTATTTTTCTCCAGGGATATATTGATTTATGAGAGGCGCCATAAAAAGGAGCTACAACTCGACTATTATAAATCGTGGGATACAATCGGAATTAATTAATATCGACGTAGATCCGAAAACACTAATTCGCTCTTAATATGCCAGCAGTAAACGCTACAGGACTTACCGATACTTCGATTAATCGCTAATTACGATGATCATCTTTACGAAAACGAATCGAGATTCTGACATGGCTACGACTTAATAACAGGAACCGATCGTAGAATTTCAGACGGTGGCTGACGGCGGTTATTAACTATCGAGAGGTTATCCGATCGACCCGATACATAGCGGCTAACTTGGATTCAACAACATTCTTATCCATCGATCAAATTCTGCGCTTCGCGCAAACCAAGTTACCATAAATCATTGGCTGAGATTTTCACTGGGATTTGCAATGAGAGCATTAAGAAAACGTTATCTTGAAATTAATAAATTTGCGTACAATTTTTATATATTTGAAAAGTATTATAACAATGTCTGTCGGTGATTAACTAATATAATTTGTCAAAAAGCGATTATTCTGTGAAACATTAGAAAATGGGGGCGATATATCATATAAAAATAACGATATGCATGAAAAATTTTATGTTCTAATAATTGAGAAGAAACAGAATTAATAAGAAACATCCTTAAAAAAAAAGAAATGAGTTTAAAATTAAAAAATGTAAGGTTTTTTTCATTAAATCACTCACTACTTCATTTCCGGTAAAGAGACGAAGATTCCGATAACAAACATACTGAAGAATACACAGGACTAAAAACTGAATCATGATAGAAAGAAACGAGCATTCTCTTGATGATTTGTCCGGAAGCAATATCTCACTCGTATCTTGCGTTTCAATCAATGTCAGTTTGTTTAACGCAAAATTGCATCAACAAGAACTTATTTCGAGTAGATTTCTTTAACTAGTTTTTCTCTAGTTTATCAATTTCTTTTATGATGTTTTTGTTATTGTAATAACATTATTATGTCGTAATATCTTAATATCGACAATAAATACTAAATAATAATACTTATTTCTCAATCTCTATCCTATGTATTTAATTATTTCATATTTATCATTTCATTCATTCACAGTTATTATTCACTGTTAAATATCAAAGGAGCAATGGTAATCCAATCTGTTGGATTAAATAATAATATTTTGCTATTTTTTTAATTGCATGTGTCAAAATATAAATAAATCCATTTCTTAGTTTCAATTAAAGTAATCAATATCTATATTAACGTATATATTTAATAATAAATTTATTTAATAATAAATAATATATTTTTAAAATTAAATTTTAATTCTATTGTTTAGTTAAATTAACGACATATTGAGTAAAAGCAATGATTATAGAAATTAAAAATAACTCAAATTATTATTTGATATTATGAATTTAACAGTATATAATTGTCTTTTTAATTTGAATCTTTTTATGGTGTTCATTTTTAATCGTTAAGACATTCGTATTAATTACACGCCATTTTAAATTGAAGCAGATCCTATTTTTCACACCGCCGCCGGTCAATCGATTAAAGCGTAGCGCTAATTTGTAAAAGGATATAAATTATGACAGCAGAGTTAAGCTGTACACGACGTCAGCATTCAAGAAAGAAAAAAAAGGAGGACAAAGCACGTGCCGAGGTAACAGGGAGAAAAAAGTTACAGTAATGAGTGTCACCGCGAGAGAAAAATAAGGCTTCTCCTGATTCGACACACAGGATTATTAGGTCGAGAGAATTCACAAGAGAACGAATGCACAGAAATGGATTAATCGCAAGCCTCTCCCATTGATTCCACCCTTGGCATTCACCGTTCTCCCTTTCAATTATTCTGTTATATTTTCAAGCTGTCGCAAAGAACATGGCGTGCTCGAATAAAGGAAAGTTACGGTACGATTTTAATCGGAGAAGTTCCCCTGAGCTCCTTAAGAATTCAAATAAATGATCGATAGGGTGAAACTGTCGGGACAATAATATCAACGTAGATAAATTCTTTTCAATTACAGTTATCAAAATATAACTGACTTTTAAGAAGACAGTTTAGCATACATATATATAAACGAATGAGATAAGTGGAAAAAATTAGAATTCTAACTTTTTAGTGAAAACTTAGAAATAAGTTGGAGATAAAGCCTGATTGAGACGTTAAGTGAACATTACAAGAAAAGATTTTAATCCCAGCTGAAGATCAAGAATTCTTGAAATATTCTTATAATCACGTTATTGCTTAAACGTAATTATACTTTTCAAGAGAATATCTTCATATAATTTATTATTCTCACAGCCAATAAGAGATTTCTTTGCGTTTTTTGTGTTTATAAACTGACTTTAGAAAGTTTGAAAGAAATTATATATTCAAGCTGGAAATATTTAATCTGCATAATAGAAAAGCATTTATATTCTTAAAACTTTAAAAAAAAATTTGGGATATTATTTTTATTTGCAATACAAAATTTTACAAAATTCCTTATAAAGATTAACTTTTGTCCTATTTCATCAATTTTCGTACAATAGTGTGTGAACTTTATAATGTTCATTTAAACTTTATCGCTTGTTATTTTGATATATTGATAGATTAATGGATTAGTCAATTGCATTCCCATCACGATTTTTTTTGTGCCAAAATAATACATAAATTCAATCTTTTTTTTAATCGAAATTTTATGACAGATTTATCAAATCCTATTCACAAAGAAAATTCAATAAGCCATAAAAATGCATAAAAATAGAGCTTAAATAAAGTTTAAATAATAGAGTTTAAATACAAATAGAGAAACTTAACCTAAATAATGTATGTCTTATACTAAAAAATAAAGACAAACATATAACTTTAACTACTTTAACTACTTTACTTTAATTGGTTTTTAACTACAACAAAAAATTATTATAGATTTCAATTAAATTATTTCACTTATATGCAAAGTTGTATATACATTTTATTTTTTTATTTCCAGATTGAACTTTCCTTATGAATATGATTCAATGATATTGTCACAAAAATTCTACGTAAAAGTTGAAATTTCAAATATTTCGTATTATGAACTATTGAATCTCTTTATCTCTTATTGTCGGATTGAGTTAGCAACGCTATGCGAAGCAGATCGAGAACGACGAGAGAAGTCGAGGACCGTCGTCCGATAACGAAGATGATCCTCTCGAGCCGTCTTTCTTCCTCCAGCCGGATGAATAAACTCGAGACTAATTACTACGATAAGTACAGAAGGAACCCCGGCACGCTCCATCGTGCGTTCCACGATGAAGCTCCGTAATATTAACGAGTGGTGGCTGCGTGCCACGCTCAATGCTTCAATCGGAGGAATGTCTGAAATATCTACTCACAGTTACCGGCGAAATAATATATATTTATGTCGCTTGTATGTATCGGTTGAGCGGGACGCAACGTTTATTATTTCACAGCAATGCGTAATTAAAGTAGAATAGATGGCATTTAAGTAATGTGGATTCTGGCAAGATGAATATAATTAATATAATTAATATAAGAATGCTGCGATTTAGCCGAGCAATCATTGCATGTTAATCAATTTGTATGAACATGTTTACTTATCATAGACACTTCTCTAAGCAGTTAATAATGCATAAGCAAACCTATGTACCAATATGTGAAATTGAGTTTCTATTTGCACGAGAAAAGATTAATTCAAAGCAATCACTTTAAGGAATAAATAAACAATATCTCTTTTTTAGAAATTTACAGGAAAATTTTTAAAAATGTCGATTTTTTAAATTTAATTTATTAAAGCTTTTTTTGCTAATATCTCATTGCTATGTACACTTCGTGAATAAAAAAAGAATATGTGTTACTTTTACTAAAAACGAATTTCATATATTCTAAGTTACACACGTTTTAAATCAAATTATCTCAAATACATTCTCTACATTTTGCATAAAGCCATGTACACCTAAATTTAAGATTCGTAGATTGTATTATCTTTTCAACAATATTTTCTCGATATGTCCAAAAATATGATACACGAATAACGTAAACTACTGACCTCCTTCTTTAAGGAGAAGGTGAAAATATATATTTTAACATTATTATTTCCACACGCAACGCAAATTAAATGATAATGAAGGAGATATCCTTCATTTTTCTCTTTCAGCAAAATAATTGCGGCCGCATTGAACTTCAATCGCAATTATGGCGCTTTAATGACAATAATATCGGCATTAACGACGCGACTAAAAAGGATGAAAAGAAATCTTGCGCGTGTGCGAGTGAGATAAGGAGAAATTAAAGGAAATGGTAGTCATAAAATAATAGCGCACCTCGGTTGTCGCTCACTGACTGAAATTGCCGTGTTACCTGTTTCAGTGTGCAACTGCAACCTCCACGCGAGAAAGTGCAGATTCAACATGGAGCTGTACAAGCTGTCGGGCCGTGTCAGCGGAGGCGTTTGTCTGCAGTGCCGGCATTTTACGGCAGGAAGGCACTGTCATTACTGCCGCGAAGGTTACTACAGAGATCCGGCGAGACCGATCACGCATCGCAAGGCCTGCAAACGTAAGTGCCCCCGCGGCCCGGCAATTACATGTAAATCCAACAAAGACACTTCAGCGACGCGAGCGCGTGGCAATTACGCTCGCGTCGAGTAACCCTACGCGATTACTCGTGGCACGGTTAATTACGGAAGTACCACGGTGAACTTGCTATCGTCTCGCGCGCGAGATTAGTAAGCGACGATAATAGCGTGTAGGATTTCTAATTCTTCACGCGTCTCAATGTACGCGCGCTAATAATGTGAAGCCGGGCTAATTAGACGATCCTGCGGGTCATATATACAGCTTTCTCTATCGCGCGTGACGATTCGCTTTCGAAATCACGATTCCGCGAGAGAGATTCTGCGAATCGAGAATTCTCAAGTATTTTTCGCGAGAAGAAACATGCAGATAAGAATTCTATAAGACTGACGTATTTTAATAAGAATATTTCAACACTCGGATATACATCATATATGCATAAGTATTTTTCTACGTGCGTATTTTTTTTTACTGTTGCATTTTTTAACCGAGAATTTTTCCCAAACAGTGCATAGAAAAAAACAATTTTATTTGAAATATTTAAAAATTTAGTTATAAATCCGATTTTTAAATGTAAATCCGAAAATAACTTTGTTGGATTATAAAATAAAATATGCAGGACAAAAATTGATCGCTATTATAAAATGTAAAAATTTTTTACAGCATTATTCATTATGCTTAAATTTCCTACACATTACAATTATTTTGATAGTCCAAACAAAATTACTTCTAGATCTGTATCTACTTAAATTATTAGATATTTCACCACAATCATTCTTTCCGCGTGACTATGTACAGTTCCTGTATTTTCAACATTCACCGCCACGTATTCAAAGACACGTTATGTGAATCTGATCGGAACACTTATTGTGAATAAGCGACTGATCGAAAGCGGTGAAGGGAGCGAACTAAGAAACGACACGACGACTTCTCCAATCGAGTCAGCGCATCTTCCTAGCCGCGCTACGCTGTTGAGAGAGACTTGGACGCTATTACCATTCGTCTCAGTCCCTCCGTGGTACTGTTACAAAGTGGTTACCAGCTGAGCAACCCCCTAATCTCGGTGCATTCAATTTATGTACGTTTGTCTAGGCTCATAGACCGCCGCAGGGATAACGATCTCCCGGTGTGAGAAAGCGCGCGTCGATGCATCGTAAATGCATCGGAGCGCGGTCTACGTGAGCGAGCGTCTACACAGTGCATCCCATATCGTTCGTAACTGTATGGCGGAGCCGTTGTCCGACGTCGATTTACCGTGTAAGAATATTAGGCTCATTGTACTGTGATAAATCAGAAATTCATGCGAAATATCAACACAATTGTCAGATCTTGCAATAAAAAGAGGCAACAAATCTGAAAGCTTCGCAAAATACTCCTCTCTTTTTCCCTATTCAATTTTTAAATGCATTTGTTATCATGATTTTTTAATGGTTTCTTTTGATGTAACTTCCACGCAGCAGTAGACATTAGATCTGTTTTCTATTTCTGCACCAGACTGCTACAACTTTCTTCTTTGCGTTTGCCAAATGTCAAACATATATTATACCTATTTCACTTTATTTTTAAGTGCCAAAAGTGTATACTAGTTCAGCTATAGAAAAAGATACAGACTTATTGCAAATCATCATTGCGTATCAATGCAGACGGAAAATATTGCATTGGGTCATCAAAATTGTTATAATAATATGCAAAGACGTCGTGTCATATTATTGGATTACACGATATGCGGATGCACTACAAGTCTATATCAGACCATCCATCCATCCATCCATCATTTGAGTGTATAAATATTTAGCAATGCGTTTTTTTTTTACAACCGCGAGGATTTTCGCGAGATTCTAGGTATTCACACTTGACAGACAGGTTTTGCGCGATTAATTATGTATGTCACTGGACAACACGCACATATCCTCTAACAAGGAGTACATGTCGTGTTGAATTGTAAGGTTAATTAACTTTTTATACGGTCTAGAATATTTTTTATGTTTGTGCATGACATTCATGCTCGTTGCGAAGACCAGTTGTAAAAGAGACATCCACGCATAAACATGTAATAAAAATTTTACTCGAGACACGTCATTCAAAGGTGTCAGATATAATCCTATTTATCAGTAAACACTATGTTTCATAAATATTTTGTAACGTCTCCGAGTTATGAACAAGAAATGAACAGAAAAATCATTTTAAAAAAATCGTATGTTAATGTGATATGTGTAATCATCTTTGAAACATGTTTTACTATCAAGAATGAACATCTTTGAGATATCATTATATAAAACATCGATATATCGATCGATATATCGATCTATCAAGAAATAAAAGTAATGTGAAAACAGAAATGTAAAAAATTTATTTGATAAATTTATTTGATAAATTTATATGACACAGCAATACTATATGAGGCGCTTAAGTGCTTAAAATTCGGTTTCATAAATTATTAACAGTTAAGCCATTTTTATGCGATAAGCGCTATATTGCCATATATCAAATTTATAAGCAAGCATAATGATTAACGGGCTTAACAGCCAAAATATTAACTGCTGAGTTAGCGATTCATAGAGACAACGATATAGCGCACATATGGTTTACCTCGTGTTCTCTCACAGGGCTTCTGGTTCCAATATATAAAACCTAAGTGTCGCACCAAGAGAGCCTGCGCATACTCTTGCCGTCGAGATAACGAACAGTATTCTCAATTCTGTATTCTCGTTAGCAATCATGGCAGCTGTTAGAGATAACAACGAGACACGACATTCACCGCGAACGCACACCGAGCGTGAAAAGAAGATTTAAGCTTGTCTTAGGATGGCATAAGTTTCATAAATTAATCCTCAGAACGAGGGGATTCCATCGGTGTTGGATCGCGTGGAAAGACGGGAGAGTATAATTTCATTTTAATACATAATTTAAGTTTGAGCTTTAACCGCGCTCGAAACTTCAGAGATGATTGCCCCTCCTCCTCTCTCTCCATAACGATGATAAATTTAGGAATTAGTTGGGTGACAGGATGGTCCGATTTCGCTCCGTTGGGTATAACGAGTAAGTATATAATGAAGTTAGTAAAACTTCACTTTAAAACAGTTCACCTATGTATATAATCACATTTTATAAAAATTATCACATTTTATAAAAATTATAACAACAATATTGTACAATAAATTTCAATCATCACAGAAAATAAAATTCTAGTATCTGTTCTCTCTTTAATCTAGAATTCTATTTTTTCAAAACAAGCAAATTAAAAAGGAAATATATTATGAGTCGAGTTTCATGATAGTAAAGTTATGATCTTATAATTTTGAGGTTTTATCTTTGACTAGTATATAATTTAAGATCCCTGATATCAGTGGCTTTTTCAGAAAACTAGCTGTATCTAATTCTTAGTTTTCAAGGTAGGGATAGAGTGAAATTACGACATTATTACATGGTGATTAATATGGCGCGGTGAAGATAAGATCTTTCTAAGGGTAAAGCAACTCTGATTGAATAATTAGCCACGCCTACTGGATTAATTTCAATTTAACGTCGTGTTAAATAGCGCGAGTGGTCATATTTGTATATCATACCACTTGCCGACTTATTTAGATAGCAATAGCTCAATATTATCGTTCTCAAGGAAAAATATCCTTGCCACATTAAGTAATTAAGTCTAGTTAACGCATGCTAATTAAGATCGTTTGCAGGAAGAGAACTCGCATGCAACGAACGAGATAATATATTTCAAAGTACACATTATTTGCAGGATAATGAACGTAAGCTTATCAGTACTATATACAATTGAATAACCTCGAGAAACTCTACTGCCACAAATGTTCACAGAATTCCATGCAATTCGAAATTCTATTCACGTCGAAAATAGAGAGCAATAATCTCCGTTGAGCGCGCTGCTGAAAGCATCAACGATAACGACGACCACGATAACGACGATGACGCTACTCATTTTATAAGATATGCCTTATAAGATATCCGTTTGCGTGCTTCTCTCTCGGCCGCTATCTTCCATTATTACAAGCTCGAACGCGCGACGAAAATGCAGATTTCTGCAATTTCTCATCTTTCTCTGCCGCGTCTTGCAACGTCCCGTCGTTGCACCGAACACACGTCTCCTCCATGACACATGCACTAGCATTTTCACGGTTAGTGAACTCTAGATTGGTCCTGCCATACGATCCCTCTCATCTTCCCATCGTGCTTACTCACGACAAACCATCCCCTCAATCTCGTGCTCAACATTTTCGCGGGAAAATACAACCCCTAGTGTTGACTGTGACGTATCGTCAGGTCAGAATAGCGTTGCTCGTTTCGAGATTTGCACGGTGACGAATGAGAGTTTCCTCGACCTTCTTCGTATTTCGTTTTCACTCCTTTTTCGCTTTACTTGTCTGCAATGACTACTACTTATTTCGACCGTATAAAGTTCCTTTGCTTTGACTGGTCCCGAGAGATAAAGTCAGCATTTTGCTAAAAGCTGTTTTACACGTGACGTGGCGAGACTATCGTTTGTTAAGAAATTTTGTATATTCTTTGTGTTAGCGTATATATGTTGCGGATAATACGACTTTATAAATCTAATAACTTACATATTTTAATAAATCTATTTAAATTTTTCAGACTGTATTTACAGACTTTTAATATTTAGCTTCAGTTTTTAATAGTTTATTTAATTCCATCCTTATTGATTTATTTACCATATATGAATTGATGTAAATCAAAGGATCAAATACATAAAGCATATTTCTAAAAAAATTATTAAAAATTATTAAGTTATATGGTTTATATCGCCATGGTTCAAAGAATATTGACATTTCAATAATGATTTATGATCCACATTAATTCTTTTTATTATTATTATCACTATTTGAATATTAAAATGTGCTTTTTAAAGATTATATTATTTCAACATTTATTTATTTTATAATAAATTTATTTTATAATAATAATTTTATAATAATTTCAAAAGATTTCAATTATGCAATTTCTTTCCGACACAAATTAAATAATAAATATTACGGTCAAATATAATTCTCAATTTCTGTTCTATTTCAATAACACGAAGCTTTATTTTATTTCTATGTTTCATTTACTTTAATATAATTCTTCCTTTTCTAATCTCTAGTCGAGAATCATCATAATTGTTTCTTCGGAAAGAGAAGATAAAAAGAAACATTGGAGTATCATAAAATCAACTTAATGTTGCTGTAAAAGATCTTATGTGACTGCTAATAACGTAATATAAATTTGGTATTTAAGAGTCAATGATTATTTTGGCCTCGGTTTTACATAGTAATATTATTGCTTAATAAGAAAGAATACTGATAATCAGTGCGTGATAAAAAAAAGTAAAGAAATTGTTTTTTCATGTATCATAAAAAATCTAATTGAATCATAGAATTATCATCAGATATTAAGTCTACAATTATTATAAACATTAATATTGTTGTGCCTTAATAATTATGTCAATTGCCTACTAAGGAGGAAATATATATTATAGTAAAATAAAATTCTTGCGAGATATACGTATGGAAAGCAACACATTGCATTGACAACAGAAATGTCCGATGCGTCGTAATTTCATAGCTCACTAACGATCATACTACAACGACCCAGCATTCATCTAATCATGCGAACGCGCGGCGGGAATAATCACGGATAATTATTCCTCACAGAGGATACATATCGTGAAACATCATTTTTATATACGCGGCCTTTGGCGCAGACACGTCGTTTTATATGACGCAGAATAACTGTCTCTATCTTAGGTCTTAAAAATAAGCACTCTCAATGACGATATCCGATCAAGCAACCATGACCTTTCATTCTATATTCATTACTTTCATTTCGTCAATATCGTATTTTATATATATATATATATATATATATATATATATATATATATAT
>Ga0157364_1002342_pt1 | contig 17499 bp, 14 predicted proteins | sample AttsexASBM2_FD_111476 | JGI IMG/M metagenome (GOLD analysis project Ga0157364, IMG submission 111476) | Fungus gardens microbial communities from leaf cutter ant in Ribeirão Preto, State of São Paulo, Brazil - Atta sexdens ASBM2 | ecosystem: Host-associated > Fungi > Mycelium > Unclassified ... | reverse complement strand
TGCGGGCGTGCGTGCGTGCGTGCGTGCGTGCGTGCGTGCGTGCGTGCGTGCGTGTGTGCGTGCGTGCGTGCGTGCGTGCGTGCGTGTGTGTGTGCGTGCGTGCGTGCATGCGTGCGTGCATGTGTGCGTATGCGCGCGCGCGTGTGTGTGTGTGTGTGTGTGTGTGTGTGTGTAAAATAATGTTTTTCAATGTCTGACAAGATCAGCTGTGCAAGCTGTGCAGCTTTTACGGAATAAAAATATATAGTGATATTACAATGACGTCAACAAAAATAGCAATATATTATGAAATTTTGGTTAAAAAAGTCGTACAAGCAGATGTTTAAATCTAAAAGATTATATCAAACATTTACGCAATTATAATCTGTTAAACAAGTCCAATAGTACATACTGCTACATATAATGCTATCTTACAAACATAGCAAATTATATTATAACATATTTATATATTATAACATATTTTCTGTTATCTTTTTGATTTCTCATTTGATAAACGACATGATAAAATCTTATAAAAATAAAAAAATAAAGGAAATGCTCTAAATGTTAATTAGTACATTAATTAGTATTCAAGAAATAAAACATAATAAAATTTGAAAGCAATTTGAAACATAATATATAATTTTAAATTTCTTTTATTTCTTTATTTTTTATGTGCGTTTACCATACAAATAATAAATAATAAATATATTTTGTAATTTTGCTGTGCCAATGCAAAATAGCAACCGTCAAGGATTAACACTTCCCCTCCCAACTAACGTCAATCATCATGCTTAGTACATACTTAGGTCTTAGTATATATATATATATATGTAGGAATATAGGCTTTAGGTTTGTTCTCATTGCATATTCGAACATGCTTACTCCACTATATTCTAATATGCTTCTATAAAGCTTAGATAATAACAGATGGAATTTCACACAATTTTTATAAGCTCAAATATAATCGTTTCAGCGACAAAAGTCATCACGTGATCTTTTTTTTATCGCTGAAATGACCAGTTTGGATCACTAAAAATATAATATGTTTCAATAGTTTGAGAGTTCGTGAAAATACACCTTTATTGTAAAAAGTCTGATTTAAAATTGTGTAAGCGTAGTTGTAAGAATTAATCAATCACAGTCAAATATGAAGAAAATATTTGACTGTGATTAATCAATTTTTAAACCTATTCTGCAATTGCGTAAGCGTAGTTGTAAGTGATTGTAGTTGTAAGAATTGATCAATCACAATTAAATATTCTTTTCAGCTATGATTGGTGAATTTTTACAACTATGACTATTTACAACTACGCTTACACAATCGTAGAATAGGCTTTACAACTACAATCACTTACAACCAAAGTTAGGAAGCGTTACTTTTTCTGTTACTTTTTATAATAAACATGACATTGCAATTTTTTATAACTAAATATTAAGGTTGTGCCAAGGTTGGGAAAGGACTTTTATTAAATTATTTTATTATAAAAAGTAACGGAAAAGTAATGGAAAAAAATAACGCTTCCCAACTCTGCTTACAACATGTTTATACAATTGTAGAATGGACTTTATAAGTGATCATAGTTGTAAAAATTCAGCAATCACAGTCGGATATTCTCTTCGTATTTAACTGTGATTGGTCAATCTTGCAATTATTTACAACTATGTTTACACAATTTGTAGATTGGATTAGAAAATATTAGAAATAAGAATAATTATTGAGATTTTAATTTACCAGAAACCATGTATTCTAATGTAATCAGTTTCTGATAAATTAAAATACTCCTGTCCTTCTAATCTTTCTTCCATTTTGCGCAGTCTCTTATTCATTGCAATGGTTGCCAACGGTTGTGCGATTGTCACGTATTCAGTACTTCTCGTATAAAAAAATCGTTATTCGATTTCTGAGATGTTTCAATTTTTATGAAATTTCGAAAAAAAAGAAATCATATTCGTTCAAAGCGCGTTCACGAATACAATTGGAATAAAACTTTTTGAACAGCTTAACCTATAAACTTTTATAAATCTATCTGTCTGCCAATTTCTACGAAGTGCAGTTGGGGCAACTTAGCGGCTTAATTAATTCCGTCAGAAAACGACATTATTATTATTATCATTTTTTTCTTCTACTTATCTATCCTTATCTAATAGAATCTAAAACGCAAAACATATTACGTCGTTCCATCGTGTTCTGAGTGGAGACAAAGGATATACAAATAACATCAGAATTTTTAATCATCAAGAAAAATATCAAGAAAAAACCTGTTTTGCTTCATATTCAATCGACAGTGAATGCGGTGGACGTGAGCAGACGTGGTAAAAACTGAGGACATGTCGCTACTGCGCGGTGTAAACAAGGTGTAATCAAGTGTAATACGCATTCGTGTGCGGTACGGACGTGAGAGCGGTGAAGCCACGTTTATTATGGCGATTGCACGCTTTTAGCGGTGAACAGCTGACTCGACGAATGTTTTCCCGCGTGGTATATCATAACGCGTGTACACACGACTCGTGACGAGTCCTCGTTTAGTCGATCGCGAGCCTGCTGTTTTTGTTGACATCCATCGGCCGCGGGAAGATGTGTATTGACGTGTCCTAATGACGTAATTGGTCGAAGAGGCGAGACGGCTCTCGCGAATGTCCACGTATGTACGTGTCAAATGCGATCAATCGCGCGTCTCTCATATAACCGCGTGCCCGACAGGGCAATGAGCACGTTAAGGTCACCGGCGTTTATAAGTTTGTAATGAGGCCTCGCGTTTGAATTCTCGCCGAAGCTATGAAGTCCAACGGGAGGATGGTGTTCTTGCCGTTCTTAGCGTTGTTTCTCCTGAGCACCGCGGAACTGGAGACTGGCTCGAAAAAACGCGGCGATATCACGCAGAAATCGAATACTAATGAAGAAACGGAGGAGGAGGTCGCGATCGAGGATATCGAGAATGCCTTCGAACAACTGCGCGAGCTGAGTGCTCTTCGTGATACAATAATGAAGCTCGTACCGACGTCCGATCCGATTTACGAGAAGATCAACAAGCAAACTGGTAAAAAGGAAGATGGAGAAAGCAAGACGGAGCCTGCCAACAAGGAGACCCTGGAAAATCCAGGAACAAGGAATGTATGGATGAAGACTATGATAGCTCAGACAAAAGATACAGATTCTATAGTTTTAAATGAGAGACCATTGGATGAAGAGGATATGGAATCCTGGGAAGCTCAAGAGCTGTACGAAACGCTCGAAGAAGAGGTCCAAGAGCCATTGTCAGTGGAACAACAAGCAGGTACATCAAATTTAGAGATGCTTTGTTCTTATCAGATGACACAATGACATTTTATTTATGTTATTAATGATCTTTGCTGTAATTTTTTTTTAGCCGAGCAATTGTTCAAGAAAGCAGAAAGTATCATAAATGCGATGCGCGCAAACAAAGAAGAGGGTTATAGATTGCTCGTTGAAGCAGCAAAGTTAGGCCATCGTGAGGCAAAATCTATATTAACATGGGCAAGATTACTTGGATCTCCCTTAGGTTCGACTACTCTGGAAGTAGCTATTAACGACATACCTAATATATTTAAAATATTCAAGGAACTTGCAGATACTGGACTCCCATCTGCTCACATGGTATATATATAATAAATAACATTAAGTTTTGGCAGAATTTTATAATCAATTCTCTTATATTTGTATATACAGGGAATGGGATTTTTGTATGCAATCGGTATTGGTGGAGTTAACGCATCTCAAGCAAAAGCTTTACTTCATTATACTGTAGCTGCTCTCGGTGGTGATGTTCGTGCTCAAATGGTAATGGGATATCGTAATTGGGCAGGTGTAACAACACCAGCCTCTTGTGAACGTGCTTTAGACTTTTATCGAAAGGTAGCAAAGAAGGTTGCAGAAGAAGTCTCGCTGAGTGGTGGTCCAGTAGTTCAACGGGTTCGACTCTTAGATGAGCATGAAAACCCAGGATATACTTCTGGAATTTTTGATCAAGATTTAATAGAGTATTATCAATTGTTAGCCAAAAAGGGTGATACTCAGGCACAAGTTGGACTTGGACAACTTCATTATCAAGGAGGTAGAGGAGTTCCTCTGGATCACGAAAGAGCAGTGCAGTATTTTCAACATGCTGCTGATGCTGGCAATCCAGTAGCTATGGCGTTCCTTGGAAAGGTAAAATGAAATTTTAACAATAATACTTATATCTATAATATTATATACAAAGTTGTATGGCTGTCAAATATATTGCAATTATATATATTCTTTTCACATGTTTTCTATTTATAGATTTATTTAGAAGGAAGTGAAATTGTTAAGCAAGACAATGAAACAGCGTATAAATATTTCAAAAAAGCTGCAGAGTTAGGCAATCCAGTAGGCCAGAGTGGATTAGGTCTGATGTACTTATATGGAATGGGAGTAGAAAGAAATACTGGTAAAGCATTGCAATATTTCAGTCAAGCTGCAGAACAAGGTTGGGTTGATGGACAATTGCAGTTAGGCAATATGTATTTCAGTAAGTATATATATTTATATTTGCATCATTCTGTCATTCTCTTGTTCACATAAATAATCGTCTACTACTTTATAATACTTGAATTTATTTTTAGGTGGTATAGGCGTGAGGCGAGATTACAAAATGGCAAACAAGTATTTTAATTTAGCTAGCCAGTCTGGTCATGTATTAGCATACTATAATCTTGCTCAAATGCATGCCACTGGCACTGGAATGATGAGAAGTTGTCCGACAGCCGTGGAATTAATGAAAAACGTTGCCGAAAGAGGAAAGTGGAGCGACCAATTGATGGTCGCACATTCTGATTATAGAGATGGCAGAGTGAACGAAGCATTTCTCAATTACGCCTTGTTTTCCGAAATGGGTTATGAAGTTGCGCAGAGTAACGCGGCATTCATTTTAGATAGAGGAGAAACTGGTATTTTATCAGAAGAGCAAGGCTTGGTTAGAGCTTTGGCGTTATGGGCACGAGCTGCTGCACAAGGCTATTCCGCTGCGCAGGTGGGTGTATAAATCGAAGTTGAAAAATTTACATTTGTACTTCAAATATGAAATGATTTCTATTTTACTTCAGGTAAAACTTGGAGATGCGCATTATTATGGCAGAGGAACAAAAGTTGATTATGAAGTTGCTGCGAGTCATTACCGTTCGGCATCTGAACAACAGCACAATGCTCAGGCCATGTTCAACTTGGGATATATGCATGAACGCGGTCTAGGTTTAGCTAAAGACCGACATTTAGCTAAACGATGCTACGATTTAGCTGCAGATGCTAGTCCTGATGCGCGAATACCTGTAGCACTAGCTTTGATCAAACTTTCTTTCCTCTTCGGCTTTGATTACCTACAAGAATTCAGTTTAGTCGATCAATTGGATAAATGGGATCAATTGCTTGGACAAAACTGGGATTTATATCTTATCGGATTTCTTACAGGAATGCTTAGTCTTATTATATACTTCCGCAGACCGCAGCCACCTCCCCCACCGAGACCTGTTAACTAAATTTTGTACTTTCATTCATTTTGTTTCATATATATATATATATGAATATATATATAGATTTTTCTAGACTAAGCTTGGAAAGAATTTTATAAGAGATTCATATTGGAACATCATTTTTGATAACATCTTTCCTATGGCGCAAGTTGAGTAACCTCGAGTTCAATATTTCAGTGCGTTAAATGTATATATCATAGTAATTTACTTCTAACTCAGAGATTACTCCTAAATTTATTGAAAGTTATATAATGCCATAACTGATAATTGGTGATTTTTTAATATAAATTATTTTGGTTACTTCTCGTATGTTAATGTGTGGACTCTAAGCTTAGTTTCTAGTTTATAAAGTTTCATTATTAAGCTCACACATAATGTATATCATGTGAGTAGGAATATTGTCCATAAATGAATGGGTTTGTTACGACATATTTAGAATTCCCTCTTTTTGCAAAACAGTCAAATTTATTCAAATTCACAATTCTGTATATCATATTTTCTTATAAATATAAATATAACTTTCTTATAAATTGAACTATCTTTTCAATAATCTTATTTCATGATAGTTTTGTACAATTAAATCACTTATATGTATAAAACTTTTTTCAGTGACACGTTTGTAATTATCTTAGATTACACATGATACATATTAAAATATTACAAAATATTGCTGTAACATAAAATACGAATTAAAAGGTTGTTGATTATTTATCTAATAAAATTGTTTTATTGCCAAAGAATTATTACGATTTTTGTGCACGATATTACAGTGGCTGTGTAAATAATTGTAATTGTGCAAATAGATTGGATTGTATATATGCTAAAGTTGAGTGAAATGAAAATTTTAGAAACGTGTAAATGTCATGGATATATATATATATACACACACACATATATATATATATATATATATATATATATATATATATATATATATATGTCAAGTATTGAAATATTTCTTACATTACGTATTCTTATTTACAATTTATTCTATTGCATTATATACAGGATATACCAGAGTTTATGATGTAGCTTACAATATTATAATGAATAAAATTAAAATACAAATTTATTTCTTTATTCTATTATGTTATTGTCGAATTATATGAATTGAAATAAACGTAATTAATATTTAAAACGACATTAATAGATTGGAATAGTTGGAATATCCTGTATATAAATATGTAGTATTATTTGTTATTATTCGTTAATAATTTTCTTATGTAATAGTCTTTTATTATTGTATAAGAATTGTTATTTTAATTGATATTTTATGTTACTCATATTGTGTTGACATTTATTCACGCATATACCTTATACTCATAATAGTCATGCATTTATATTTTTTATAGAAGATATAATGTAAAAAAAATCATGGAAAATATTTATTTGTAAGATATAATATTACGTTCTTTTTGAACCATGGAAGATATATTTGGTTTTGTTGTCTCTTTACTATGGTAACAGAGAAGATATGCTAAATCAGAAGTTGCATCGATATTTGACATTGTGTACCGAATGTATCATGAACAGTGGAGACAATGCAGTAATTTCAATCGAATTTAAAAATCTTGACTCGACTTTTTATTAAATTTCGATCTCCTACAACATATATTTCTGATATAAGTAATTTAAAATGAATTAATAAAAAATTTCAAAACATGCACATTTTATGCACAGAGAATGCTTAAGTAGCGTGTAAAAATAGAAAAATGATCAGAAAGAAACGTGGAGGTGACAAAGAGAAGAAATTACGGAAAAAGTGTTTAAACGAACAAGAAACGCTATCTTACGAACAACAAATTCTAGACAACAATAGACAACTGTCACGGTTTGTTCATTAAGAGTTTGAGGCTGAAACTTTTTCTTTCTTTCTGACTTGTATTTAATGATGTGTTCCTCCCGATGTTTTAAGGCTACGCAGTCGAAATGAAGAGCTTGAAATCGAGGTAAAGAATTTGACAAAGAAGTATGAGCAATTAAAAGAGGATCGATCTGATGTCGTGGCGCATTTAAAACGAGACTTGGAGGGAAGGATAGAAGAAACTCGCGAACTAAATGAACGTTTATTGGCCATGAAAGAATTGAGAAAGCAGGAACAAGCAGAGTATAAAAAGAAAGAAAATGCGATGGAACAAGAGTACCGTACTATGGAAAATAATCTGAGCGCTGAAGTAAAACTTGCAGGTATAAAATTGTCATAATAAAAGAGCAGAAAAGGCAATATGAAAAATTGTTGCATGTTCTATATCAGCTGGGAAGCTGAATGCGTTGGATGACTGGAGATTAGCCCGCTTGGATTTAATGCGCAAGTTTGAGATACAAGAGGAAGAAATGGCGAAACAAGAGGAAGAACACAAAACGACGCTTTATGAAACGGAGAAATCAGTCATTGTTGCTAAGGCTAAGTAAATTAATCAATAATTTTTTATTATCGCAAATGTCACGTCTGAATAACAATACTTTTCAGAAGTTGCAATCTTATTTTAATATTTTTATTCAAGATTTACATGCCTTGGAGATAATTTTTAACAAACTTTTGTTGCTTAATTTTTTAATATTTATATATGTGTGTATATATATATATATATACACTATATAATATTGTTTAATATACTTTAACATCAGACAAATCCTATGTATATAGAATGCAGAAGGAGATGGAGGAACGATTGAGGCAGCTTGCTCAAGAATTCAAAGAAGCAACCAATATTCGTATAGCAGACATGATGCATAACACGATCAGGAGGAACATTGCGTTGAATCACGAACTGAATTCGATGTTGAAGGTTTGCGAGGATCTGGAAACAAAGAGCGCGGAATGCAAAGAAACCGATCGTGCGCTCAGATTGCAGTGCGAATTGCTCGAAGGCGAAGCCAAAATAGCGCAGGAAGATGTAATAAGATACAGACGTGCGATGCATAATCTCGCCCAAGAACACATAAACACGATCTTCGAATACGGTCGAATACAACGTGAGAACATGAGGCTCAGCAATTACGAGCAAATAATGAATGAATACAAGACGAAATGTACGAAGTCGGAAGAGAAAGTGAAGGTTCTCGAGCGACATTTACAGGAGACCAAAAAGGCCCGGGAGGAAGTCTTGATAGAAGTGCGAAAGAAGTGCGAGGAATTTAATAACTTGAACAAGATTCTAAACGAAGCTAAACAATGCATCCTGGAAACGTTAGAGGTATCGTTTCTTTGAATAGACATGCGAATGTAGAGAGTTTTTTTAATAGCATATGTAGAACTCAAATTTTAAACTCTTGAAGGAAAACCACTCTTTGACCTTGGCTTCTTCCTGATTTTGTTACAGTTGCAATTTTTATCTTGTAAGCTCATTAGATAGAAATATATACGTGGTCACAAATAAATACATGAAAAAATTGAATTGTTATTATACAATAATAATAACATGTATATTTTTTATATATTATTGTTATTTATTATTAAATTATATTATTTATTATTATATTATTAAGTTAATTATTATTAAATTATCATTAACAATTATATATAAAGATTTAGATACGAGCATGTATCGCAAATGTGTCTCAATATAAGTGCAATTTAAGATATTTATATCTTTCTCATATATGATAAAATATAAAAAACAATTATTTTCAGTTGCAAGAGCATGTCTGCACGAGCGATACTTGTACTTCATGTTGCGCTGATCAGAAACAGAAGATTATTTATTCGCTGCAGAATATACTTGAGAAGCATATTTCCAATGTAATCGAAGATAATGATTCACAGGTAAGATGTGTCACGTAATAATACAATATAATGCTACGTAAATAAGAAGACATGAATATGCGCAGAATAATTTTACATGACTTCAGTATTTCTTAACACGATTTCCATTAAGTATTGTAATATTAGAAAATTTTGAAAGATTTATATGAGCAACAAGAGAGATAATACACACGCACGCACGCACACACGCACATATATATGTTTGTGTTTTATTATTATATACATTTAATATTTATATTCATGTAATATGTTAAAATTTAGATTCTTAAACATATACTTCTACAATACAATAGAATAATGTTTGTTGTTTTATTTAATATATGAATAGCTCTTTGAAAATATTAAAAAAAACTTAAAAATCATTATAATTTTAGGTGATGAAAACCGAGCATAAATCTTTGGAGTAAGATTTCTTATTACACGCAGAAAGAGAGTTGGCTTCTGATTAATATTTATATGCAGAAAGGCGGCTCAATTTTATTAAGATTTCTATACATATCTCGCGATACATTCATAAACTGATTATGTAAAAGAAAATACGCGTATGCGCAGAACAGAGCGCGTGTAGCGTTGTTTATTTCTTTGAGGGACTCGAACTCTCGCTAGCAATCTCGCCAAGTTTCCATCACTTACATTATCATCATAGAAATTGCAAAAGCAATTAAGAGATGTGCAAGGGAGCAACAAAATTCAGTTCTTTGTCGGAATACGATTAAGACTGATATACATAGCAAGTGCTGCACGTGTATTTACAGAGCGAGGTTACTGGATGAGTGTACACTAGCTGCACAGTACGATCGAAATCATTGCGGGAAAATACTTATAAAGCATCAACATTATACAAGGCAGTGCGTCATTTGTATCACACGCAGGTCGACATCTGCAGTTGTATCACTCGCGCCTCCGTGACTCCGCGAGCCAACAATGAATTCTCTTGTGTTTATACACTTCCAGTAAGAGAAGTGATACACGATTGTCGGAAATTTGGACATGGAAGATAGAGGAAAGGGAGAAAACATCGCGGACGCAATTTTGAACGACGATCTGGAGTTTTGACTCGGTTTCCGGCGCCACTCAAAAATATACCCATAACACATCTGGCGATACCCGGTACGTTTAAATCTTTTACATTGCTTGATGCGCAGTTACACTCGTGCCTGTAAAAACTGAGATATTTATACGAAAGATAAGTTTCATTATTATTCGATTTATATTCATTTGTAATGAAATGTATAAATGATATTTTGACTTAATAAGCCTCGATAAAAGAATAATTGCAAGAGAAAGTTTCTTAATTTATATTCATCTACAAACTTGACTTAATATCTTTACATTAAAACATTAAAGATACAGCTTTGACCATTATAGGCATTTAATTTTTATTGATTGTTCTCACATATATGGTCTAAAATAAGAGTCTTATTAATATCTTTGCTTTTTGCATTATTCTCTAAAATATATTTGTATAAATGAAACTTAATTTTTGCTTAATTACCTATAAGATACTCATACAAATTGATAATTTCCAGGTTCTCATGATACCATGACTTATACGATCGATAGACACAACGACGTGGGACCAGACGAACCTGCTTTCATTCGAACGCTCGGCCGCTACTGTTCATTCGTTGCCAAGCCCATTATTTTAAATTGGTCTATTACACAATGCGATGATATCAAGCAACAACTTAATGGCGGAATCCGATATTTAGATTTGCGCGTTGCCACGAAGCCGGGAACCAATAATATATATTTCCTTCACGGTCTGTATGGTGCAGAAATCAGCAAGTCACTTCTCGACGTGGCTAACTGGCTTAGTTCGCATACAAATGAGATCGTTATCCTGGACTTTCAGCATTTCTATGCCTTCAAGGAAGTGGATCATCAACGTCTCATAGACAAAATAACTCAAATTTTCCGCCGAAAATTGTGTCCGGTCTCATCCAGATTTCATCACATAACACTGCAATGGCTAGTCTTAAAGAGATACCAGGTGTTCGTGATTTACAGGAACATTTATGCGCGTAATTACGCAAATTTATGGCCATCCGGTCTCTGGCGTACTGTGTGGCCCAATACCGTCCGCGTGGACGAATTGATTAATTTTTTGAATATTGAACTACAGAGCAGATCATTGGACACTGCATTCATATCGCAATGCCTCCTGACGCCGGATACACTCTACGTCATGAAACATTTGTGTGGTACCTTGCAAAGAGATCTAGTGCCTCGCTGTCAGAAAGAAATTCTCTCCTGGATAAGTCAGAAATATCCTGATCGCGGCGGACTTAATATAGTCATAGCGGATTTTGTGTCCGATAACAACTTTTTATTTTCCAAAACAGTTATCCAGAGTAATATGAAACTTCTGCAGTTAGTTTAATTTTATTTTTGCTTTAAAATATAAATAACACAACAGCAAAACTGTAGATCAAATATTTTCATCTGTCTTAGTGAAAGAGATATCTTTAAATTCAAAACTGCTTAACTCTAGCTAGAAGAATCAATGTTTTTTTATTCACTAAAAAGATTAAATTGAATAGTGAATAAATAGTATATTAGTGAATGAACTACTATGAAAATAAAAAAAATGATGAAAGACCAAATATTTCATTAGGATGAAATCAAAAAGTAAAAAAATTTCAGAATCCTATCTTTTACACAAAACATATTATATAATATTAATATAAAAAATGACAATTTGGTACTTCTAGTATTAAAATATTTATATGATCCTTATGCTTACTTAGAGACCATTAATTATTGTTCAAATCTTTAATTTTACACTTGGCGTATAAAATCATAAATAAAATTAATATAAAAAAGCTTAACATTCAAACTTAATATATATATTTCGAACTAATCGGTCTATTACTTAGACAATTACATATTTCTGCTAAGCATTGTAATTATAAATATTTATGCTAAATATACTATGGCACATTACTTGGAAAACAAACGATTAATTATTATGCACAATAAATAATATATTTTTATCTCGCATTTTACAAGCTTAATGATTTTGTCTTCAAACTTTTATACTTCAATTTATATGATGGGAGGGGGATGTAATATAAAAAATATTAAACACATCCAAAACAATTGTGTTATATATTGGATGTATTGATAATTAAATTATTTATAACTGAACTAACTAATGATGCATTTATCTCAGATATAAGAAAAAGAAAGTTTTTAGAATATTACTACGGAATATTACTTTCTTGAATACAAATGTTGTTTTAATAAAAATGTTGGTATTAAAGGACAATGATTTTATGGATATTTTAACGTATCAGTTCGTTGATTTATAGATTAAAAGAAAGATATGATAATATTATATATGTAGTAGTATATATAGTAGTTCGTTAAATTTTATTATTCTTTTCTTTCAACAGGGAATATTATATATCTCTATAATATTTTTAAGTATGTAAGCTGGCAGTAGGGCAAAAAAAATGTACGTTACACAACAAACAACTTACAATTCGCAGGATACATTTTTTCACAGTCGTTTGTACTTTCTTTAATAAGTTCAATATTTCATGTAAGAGAACACTGAGTAAATATATAAATCTCAATGAAGACATAAGCTATTTCGTAGATAATTTGAACGAAGTACAATCCCATTGAAATTACTTACGAATTTTTCTTTTTGAATATGGAGAGAATAGCAAATTTGTTCTTTAAAATGTACATCCCACTTGTTAATTCTGATTATATCACAAAGCTTTCACTTTAAGTTGCTTCATTCTTGGAGCACGTTTTTTGGCCAATCTTCGTTGTTCTTTTTCCTCCCACTTCCGTTGTTTATCGGGATCTTCCTCTTGAAGAATTCTTTCTTGCTCGGCTCTCCGACGCTCCTCTCGTCTTTGAGCCGCAGCTTCGGCCCTTGCGGCGTGCGTTGTTTTCAGGAAAGCTTCTTCCACTCTGAGTCGATTTTTATCCGCTTTATTTTTACCCTACATAACAAAATTCATAATATAAATTACAATAGTTTAACGATGTATATTCATTAAAGAAATACAGACCTCTTTAGATAACTTAAAACGTCGCAACTTATCAATTAAATAGAAAGCAAGTTGAAGTAAAGGTTTGAGTTTTTCTTGAGTCTCTGGATTACTCGCGCGACCCTTGAGACTTATATTCAGACTCATTAACAATATTCTTTTAACCTCAGGCATTGTTAACTGAGTAGTATCTCTAGAATTAAACATTGGAAATATTATTAAATTGACTATTTTAAAATATATGCATTCTATATATTTTATTTATTTGAATCATTGTTTAATATGCACAGTTCATTTTTACTTACTCCTGGGGTTTGCGTCCACTGAATTGATCACTAATGTGAATATATTCTATATAAGGCGCAAACTTTGTGAAGGCTTGCTGAATCCTGGTGTCCAAAATAGCTGCCGTTGCTTCTGGAATCTCAGACATTACGTAAAAGCCTGATGGAAGACCGAATTTTTCCCCAGATCGTTTCTCTGGGCAATATACGCTAATATCAGCCATGTCACGCACTAAATGCATCGCTAACCGCTTTGTGGCAACTGCTAAAACGAAATTATCTATTTCGTCTTTTGAGAGTTCCACTTCTATGTGAATTTGATCATTTTGCGGTCGTACCAATTGAGCTAATACAGCGACTAAGTCTTGTCTCTTAATTAATTTCAACTCTATAAGCATGGAATCACAGCCAACACGTCCGGAGCAATACAAACTGTACTGTGATTCACTTTGTCTTATGAAACCATTATCATTTGCATTCTCATTTGATTTGCCTGAATGACCGATGAGAGAAAAATTATCCATCAAAAGCTGCTTATGATCTATTAACCATTGCTCAACTATATGAGCATTTTTTGTACGTCCTACAATATAATTTATAAAGTATACCACTAGTCCAGTGATCATTAATATTTCTAAATAATAACTGTCCCATCTTTCTCGCAAATGAAATGGGACTTTTGTAATAGTCAATGTGGAAGGTTCATCGTTTTTTGGACCAGTGTTGCCCCCAGCAACGTCCAGTCCTTCAAATTCCTCTTCATCTTGGAAATGATCAAATTCACTGTCACCATCTGTAACCAAGACATCGTCCTCTTCAAAATCTTGATTCAATTCTTCTTCTGGAGGTAATTCTGGTACACGTTCAATAAGCACACTTGGCTTTTCCTCTTCAAAATCTTCAAATTCTGCAAACTCATTATCCTCAGGTACTTCTTCCTGGAAATGGGCTGTAACCCATAAATTAGTAACGACCAATGTGATGTGTGCTATTACGATCCACAATTTCATGTTACCTAAAACAGTAAGCAAAAAAATATGTAACTTATATTTTGCATTATAATTGTAATTCAAATAATAAGCTTGCTATATATATAATTGTATATAAACATATATACAATTTCTAGATATTCAACAATTCTTTCTATTAATCTCTCGACTCTAATTTTTTGTCAATATTTAATCTAAATTAATACATAGAATAATATTGTTAATTGTGAAAATAGATGTATTAAATAATACATGAATGTAATAAATATATTATATAATATCAAATAAATTATAAGAATATATTGTATGTTAGAATTTTCTTTCCAAACAAAAAAGTTCTGATATAGCAGAAAGAAAACCCATCATTTTTATTAGTATATAATACAAAAAAATATATATTTATGAACTTGTAAAAATAAACATTAAAAAGTTAAAAATTTAACTGGTTTCACTGACTCAATATGTATGCTTGTATCTCAATGTGAATGGCCATTTCCATAAAAGGAATTTATCTGAAATTTTTTGAAAACAGTTCATAGTTATCAATAAGTTAAATAATATAAGTTAGAAAATATATTTAATTTTGAAAAGTTTTTCAATTATTGTATAAAAATTATTATATTTATGGTAATCTTGAAAATCTCAATAAATCACATAATCAAATATATTAGCAAAAATGATAGATTTCTTCTACAGAATTAGTGTTCAATTCATTTTGATTTGTCCACTAATCACAAGATAAAATTATTTATTTTTCAGAGCAATCTTCTGATTGTCAACCTGTACATTTAAAGAGAGATTAATTACTATTCTCTTCTTTGACGGATAAAATTCTTGTTTCATGTATTAGTTTAAGTATATATACAGCGTTTTGCAAACATGAAATGCCATTGAAATGTAACCAGTGGCTGAGTTTGATGCGATTAACCTATCGTGTCATAAAATTCTAACGTGATACGACGTCTCACCAGTGGATGCAGATTTTTATAAAAATGTCAATTTCTCGTCATCAATCTCAATTTGAAATGGTGTCCGATTAATTACAACAGATATGACTATAATGACGAGTTGACGACCTCCTTGTCGAAAGATAGACAATTCGCATCACTTCTATTCGCTCTATGCCCTATGACATGAAGTCATCGCAAGTCACCGTGCCTGACGTCATTTCCTCAAAACGAAAGATTGGCTACGTTCAGAAAACAGCGATTCGTTGAGTGAAAGTGGAAAATTTACAAATATCGATCTTTATCAAATGTAGATTGAGAAAGAATACATTATATTATTTTCTACGAAGGTTCACATATTTAATTAAAAATTATGGATAAAAGAGGCTATATTCGGATAAATTTTCATAGTGATAAGAAAGATGATTCGCTATTTGAACAAGAAAAGAACAAGAAGAAAAATTCTATTTTCCTAAAATTTTATTTGTTACATATATTTTACAATTTTGCTTTATGATGAAAAATTATTTTCATAAATTCTCACATGTATTACATTACATTTTTATGGGTCGGTTGTTCTTTTGATAAATTTTATCTGTGAGATAAATCTGGTAATCCACGCATGTCATTGGGTAATTTTGCTATTTACCCAACAGTTAAAATTTATCAAAAGCTGGAACAATCGGTTTTATGTAACATAAAATTGCATGTAAATATTGTGCGAAATATGTAATCTACAATATGATGTTACGGAATTTTTTTTATTTTGATATAATTTTTACAATTAAGAGCTACTTTGGTCAACATCAATTAACTTTGATTATCAACGATTAGTCCAGTGAAATTGACCAATCGCATTTGACATTTCGTTTAACAATAGATGCGATTAGCCAATTCTAATGGACTAATCATCGATTAAAGTTAAACAGGAGTTAAATATGAGTTGGTCGAAGTAGCCCTCAGTCTTTTATTTCATGGAAAAGAAGGAAATGAAGAACTCTGATTGGTTAATTTCCTTAAGCTTAAAGGATCATTTGTACTGATCATAATCTGTTAACTTATATCGTAATGTATAAGAATTGACCAATCATAATTGACTATTTCCCTCGCATTCAACTGTAATTGATCAGTTTCTTATAGCTTAAATATCTATTGTAGAGATTCAGATTTAAAAAATCGATCGTTCACAGTCGAATGTGAGAAGAATATTCAACTATGATTGGTCAGTTCCTTAAGACTTAAGGCTTATTATACTCTATTGTGTTTGCGGGGTAAGTCCAGATCTACAATAGGTGTCTTAAGCCATAAGAAATTAACTAATTACAGCCAAATTCGAGAAGAATAATCGATTGTGATTCGTCCATTTCTTAAGATTTAAGACTTAAAAATCTATTGTAGATCCGAGTTAAATCTGGATCTATAATAGGTATTTTAAGCCTTAAGGCATAATTCACAGTTATCTCTTAACCGAGATTCAACTTATTCATTATCTCTTTCTAATTCTAGAATTGAAAAGAGATGAGAAACAAGTTGAAGGTTAAGAATTAACCATGAGTTGTGAAACTGAGTCTAAGTCGTAAGAAATTAACCAACTACAATCGAATACGAGGAGAATAATTAATTGTGATCCATTCCTTATAGCTTAATAAATATTGCACGCATATATATGTACAAATTTTCTAATTAACTAATCTCTTATATTAGATATCTAATACTCGTATTCATAGTTAGGCCTTATATTTAAAGCTTCCTTAAATTTATCTTTAGATATTCTACGAATTATTTCATTGACTGCTGAGCTTCTAAAGATAAATTTAAGGAATCCTTAAGTAAAAAATCTGACTATGAATACAGGCATAAACCTAATTCTAAGAACACAACATTATTTGTTCATACAATCTCTAGTTCAAATCAAGATTGTTTTATATATATAAAATATAAAACAAACTTGATTTATATATATATATATATATATATATATATATATATATATATATAAAAAATATATTTTTG
>Ga0157364_1002341_pt1 | contig 17502 bp, 16 predicted proteins | sample AttsexASBM2_FD_111476 | JGI IMG/M metagenome (GOLD analysis project Ga0157364, IMG submission 111476) | Fungus gardens microbial communities from leaf cutter ant in Ribeirão Preto, State of São Paulo, Brazil - Atta sexdens ASBM2 | ecosystem: Host-associated > Fungi > Mycelium > Unclassified ... | reverse complement strand
ATTTGTCAAAATCATAGTTTATTGACGTCCGTTCGCGTCAGAGCGGATGGATTGAGATCTGTTTTCACGTATCTCGGCATACTTCTTGATGTGCCACTCCCTGTTGAAGCGATGCTTCCAGAATGGACAGACATTAGAGTCGGCTTGGTGCTCTCCTTTGCAGTTAGAACACTTGAAGGAATGAGGGCAAGGTTCACCCTTTTTTGTTTCAAGTCTAGGAGGATTAGTTTTAGCGTTCACTTTACAACACCAACCGAATTCCCTATGATGTTCAGATTTGTGGGGCCCGTTGCATTTGACGCATTTGGCTCCTTGGATATGGCACGAGTAAGTGGAATGTCCCCATTTCCAGCAGTTTTTGCACTGGGGGACTCCAGGATTCATGTTCGCTCCTCAGATCGTAGCGATATAGTTGCCCACGTTGAAGCATCTGTTAATGAGGAGCTTAGCATTTTGCCTGCTCTGCACATCCCAAACGTCAATCCAAACTATGGCCATATCGGATTTTGGCGAGACTTTGATAATCCTTGGTTTGGATGCGAGGGATATGTTGTTGAAAATATGATTTTGTTGGAGAATAGTTTCAACGTCGGACGAGGAAAGCTTCTCTTGAGAGTTCGTGTGAGGGTAGAACGGAATTCCTGTGATTTTCAAGTATGATTTTGACTTGGGAAGTCTAGAATCTTCTACTTGGAGAGCGTTGATATCATTGGAATTCTTGACGAAACGATCAATGATTAATAGATCCGATTGCTGAGCGACCTTATTGGTGACAATGATGACTCCTGTGTTGTCTGACCTAATATAGTCAACCAAAACATCTGTCTTTGCATTACATAGTTCTCTGTTGAGGTTAGCTACGTTTGTAGATGCGTTTTTCAAGAATGATGAGGTGTTATCGCTACTCATCAGGATGATAATTTGCTTCCTAGATGGACCTTTGGTGGTAGTCTTGATACGCGGCTTCGGTTTGCTTTGACCGTTCACAATACTGTTTACCTGGTCGACTTTACTGGCGTTCAGAGATGGGAATGCCTCTTTGATCTTCAAGACATTGGATGTGCTAGTCGATTTGTTGGTGGCTTGAGCATATGATTTGGGTGCCTGTTTGTTAGAGGGGTTTTTAGCGTTGTTACCAGAAGGATTATTGCTCTGGAAGTATTTGGAGATGACGTTTATCTCCTTCTTGGACTTTGCAGGAAGGGGAGGGAGGGGTGGGGCCTTGTTGATGGTGACAGGCGTCGGTTTGGGAATGTCCTTCTTGGGATTGCCAGTGGGAGGTGGGATGTGAGGCGTGAATTTGGCCGAGATTTTGTTCCTAAGTGAGTTAGTTCTCTGGTCAGTATGTAAAGCATCCCATCAGGACTCATAGACGGCGGAGATGAAGTTCCATATCGCGTCTCCCATACCATCGAAATCACCGATATCATTGATTTTGTTACCGTTGATTTGTTTACCTTTGATGTATTTGGCCATAAAATTGAGAGAACTTTTGACACTTTTGGTGTCAGAAGCAAGGTGTTCGATGGAACTGTGTAATGAGATGGGGTGAAAGGCTCCGCTCCATAGTTCAGGGTCCGTGGGGGCGTTGGGATCATATGGAAGTTGAATGTTAATTATGTCTTCCTCGTGTGCCGTATATGCTGGGGTTGCCTCATTGGTGGTGGCTGGAGGCCTCGTGTTGTCTGGAAGGTTGGTCGCCTTGCCCAACCTCAATGCTTTCTCCTGTTCCGTCTCGTAGGACAGCTCAGGTCTTTGGTTAGCAGTATGGTAAGTAGGAAGGACATTATCTTCTTTGATGTCCATCCTATCGTGGTATGGAGTAGACCGTCCAGAAGACGCCATAGATGGTTCTCTGGAAGAAATGTTAGAGGAAAAAGGGTTTCTCCCTCTTACCTCAGTATTGTTAGCGGGGACGTGTCCCTGCTAAAAGTCCATCCCTATGTTCAATTCCTTAGACATAGTTGGTAATAGGTTTGCGAGGTTAGAATCCGTTGATGAGTTGCTGAAGATTGTAGTAGAAAAAAGTGGTTTATTCGCTGACTTTCCAATAGGCACTACCATACAAGATGGTGGTAAGAGGAAAAGAAGCGATGCGGGTCAGTTGTGATGCTATGTATTATCTATAAGGTTAACATATGTCAAACATATTATAATAATTTTATTTCTTTTAAAATCTTCTATTGTGATATGTGATTATGTAACAGTGTCATATGATAGTGACTGATGTATAACACCAAGTCATTTTTTATAACAGTTTTATAACTGTGATATATAATATCATACTAATTCAAACTCTAAGCCCTAAAATAGAAAATAAAACAAAAAGAAAAATAAAGTGAGAAATAAAACAAAATAAAATAGAGTCCACTGTTTGTAACTCTGACAAGTATCTACAGCTATATATACTCAATGACTATGAGAAATATATAAAGTATCCTTGAGGAAATAATAAAGAAAATAAAAAAGTCTCTACTACTATATAAGAATGAAGCAAGATATAGTAAATAATAAGTCAGAAGTGAAACAAACCCTAGCACATATTCAGCATGAGATATAAATTATAGAAATTATAACAATATCTCTGTTTTAATATTCATATTCTCATAAATCTTATTATAAATAAGCTACTCACTGGTTGTAATACTTGAACTTAATGGTGTTTCAGAGGTTCAGTATAAATAAATAATGATAATAGATAATGAGTAGTATTAACAGGAATAATTGATATAAATTAATATTATTAAGTTTAAAGTCTAATCCTTAAATACAAAAGTATATATACAAAAGAGTAATGGTCCATGCACAAGCTATTTCCATCACATAATCAAAACTCATACCTAATAGAAGCTGTCATCTATCATAGTAGCTGTCAGGCTAATTTTAAAAGATAACTAATTATATCACTATATTGATATGCTTGTATTTCTATGAATACTTGTTGCTATGTAATATACTATATATCATTGGAAATAGTTTGATAAGCACTTTCTAATGCAAGTTTGATTATACAAATCTGTTCAGTCATTCATGAGATATTAGTAAATGAAGATTTACAGTTACTAATGACCTGATATCTTGGTTGTTTGTTATTGTTTTGTACATCTCACATATGTGCATATAGCCTTTATTTGGGACTTTATAGCATAACTTAGTTTGTGAAAATCAGTTCACTGGTTATGGAAATACAAGCTGAATGAAGTTTGTGATAAATCTTATCTAATTTAAAAATGCTAAGTCTTCAACCACATATAATATTATCAACTTCTTTGTTAGTCTAACAACTATTTCTTCTTATAATGTTAAAACCATGAAGAAAAGTTCATGTAATAGCCCTCCTAAATATATTTTAATTAGAAATCCTTATTCATTTACATCTGAGTTATGTTTTTGTTTAATAAACTTGACTATAATTTCTTTCCAATATTATACATTCTTTTCTCTATTGTATCAAATAGTCTTAGAATGATGAAAGAAATGGTATAGTTTCCATTGGTGATTACAGTTTTATTTTCATTTTTGTTTCTATTTTCTTTTATTTTTCTTTTTTTTTTCATTAGAGTTAGAATTTAGTATGATGTTATATGTTACTATCATATATTGTCACACAATATGGTTTGGTATCACATATTGGTCACATGTCACATGACATAGTCATAGTCATAGTCACATAATCACATATTATAGAAAAATATAGAAAGTTCTAAGATAATAATATTATACTATATATAAGTAGAATACATTATACTTGGAAACTCTATGAGTTCTCTTATATAAACCCTATATAAGGTTTTTTCTTTTGACCAACTCTAAGATCTTAAATTTGCAATAAAAACTAGTTCAGGATTTTTTAGTTTGCTTGATTTTGATATGGCATATAGTTTGTAGAAAATATCTCTTTATCTTGAACTATATTTTCTTTTTGTTTCTCTTTGTCAATAATCATTGGTTGTGAAGTCTCTAAGTACATTTCTTGGTATATCTCTTATATTATTTTGATATGTTCTTTAACTTGTTTTTTTTTACTCTTCCATTAGTCTAGTTTGTTTGCTAGTAAGACTTGAATGTGATGATCTTGTTACTTTATATCTTTATAAATAATATTTCTAAGTTCCTTAGATATACTATGGATATCTCCTCCAATTTGCTCTTTATAAGTTTTTCCAGTTTGTAATAGAACAGTTTTGATGTCTGTTAGTTGGTTATTTACTACATTTACTATCTTGATGAGATTTTGGATTTATAATTGGAAGTTTGCTATTTTCTCCAGTCTTCAGATTATTTTATGATATTTCCTTGTCCAATTCTTTTTTTCATAGTTCAGGGTTATAATAAGATCTATATTGTTCACAGTACAAACAACATATGGATTAGGAAAAATAGAAGCAGTTATGAATTTGTAAGTTATTTGTGTTGATTTCTTAATTACTATTATAGCTTTGAAATGTTGATTTGAGATTTCATTCTCTTCTTTTATCTCAAAATCTTCACCCAATAGTCTTGAATCACTTCCCTAGTATATAGTAATCCCATTTCTGCTATTTATTAATCATGTTCATTCCTATATCCTTTCTAATAAACTAGAAATTGTATATTATATCCTTGTTTTTGATAATTTCTGATTTTTACTTCATACTCTTTTTCTCCATTGATAATGTCTGGTGGTTGTTACAAACTCAAGACCTTAGAGTGGGTTAAGAATAAGAACCTTGTATTATGGTCAACACAAGAAAACTTGATAGAAAACTCTATATAAGATCATTCCTTATATATACTGAAACCTAATGATCTATGCTCTACTACTTTAGCCTACCCTAAATAACCATATGTTTTCCTCAAGGTCAATATATATATAACATGTTATATAATATCATTTCTTCTAGATTCTTCTACTGTTTTCTATTATGCTATATGACCATATAATAATATATCCATAACAGTGTTGTAATATGACAGTTTGTGATGGTAACTTGTGATGTCATGCTAAACCCTAACCCTAAGTTCAAAATTGAAAATAAATTGAAATAAAAATAAAATATAAAGTCTACTCTTTGCAACTCTGATAGTAATAGCATTAAATCCATATGTTGTCTCTCAAATTGTAGTTTTCTACATCATATTAGCAGGTCTTTATTCAACACATTGTAAATCACCTATTTTTTTGGCAGCTCCAGCTGAAACACTCCTTGACCAATGTCTTTTGTAATCTTAAAGAGTCTGTATCTTTTCTAGTCAAGCTTTTTAGAGAGTCATTTCAAGTAGATATTCTTAGCCTTCAGCTACATGTTGTCTTTTACTTTCAACTTCTATATATTTCATTTTTTTTGTCAAATTGCTTCTTTACAGTTTTCTTTGCCATTTCTATTGATTTCTTTACTGCTTTCCAACTTCCTTGTAGTTTCTTGAGGAAATCTTCTAGTTTTGGTAATTCTTTTTTTACTGTTAGATCCTCTTTCCATAGATATTATCCAAAGTTAAGTTTGAATAGAGTATATCCTATAGCTACATGTTTCTTATTATTATACTAGAATTTTACCACTGATAAACATTTTATCCAATTATCTTGCTGGTAATTAATGTAATGTCACAAAGATACTTTGACTTCTTAATTAATTCTTTCTGTTTGGCTGTCTATCTGAGAATGGTAAGCTATAGATAATGTTCTTCTTATTCCTAATGCCTTGCTAAGGTCTTCCATAAATTGTGAGGCAAATTGAGGCCCTTTGTTACTAAGAATCTTCTTTAGTATTTTATAGATTTTCCATATTTTGTCTCTGTAGATTTTAACTATGTTCTTCAATGATACTGCTATAGTTGTTGCTTTAAATCTAATCATCTTGGTAGATCAATTGACTATGACTACTATTGTGTCTTTGTCATTTGATTTGGGCAATAGTCTAATAATGTCAATACTAGTTTCTTACCATGGTTCTTAAGATGTTTCCAATAGATAAAGTTCACCTGCTTTCTTTATATGCTATACTTTGTTTTGTTGGCATCTCTGGCATTCTTGAACATACATCTTGACATTATTTTATATTCCTGGCTACTAATATTTCCTCTTGATTAACTTAAGCATCCTCTGTTGTTTTGAATGTCCTATATTTGCTAGTTTGTAGTTTTCTTATAGGATTTGCTCTCATATTTTCTAGTTGTTTAGAATATATATTTTTCTTTCCATATAGACCACTCCATTATTCTCCCATGCTAATCCATTTTCTTTTTCTAACTTTTTTTGTATCTTTTGTTTTATAGTATTATTTTTTCAGATTCCTTTTAATAATATGGTTTCTTCCACCAATTGGTTTTCTCTAAACACTATCACTTCTGCTTCTATGTTAATCTTTCTTTTCCAAAGCTCATCTTTGAGCATTTTGATGTTCTTGTTATCATTCTTTGTATCCATCTGGTCTTTTCTTGATAAGATATCTGCTTTTATAGTTGTTTTCTGTGGAATATGTTATAAAACTTAAGATTTTTGTAGTCTATACAAACTTTAAACTTTCTTGTGGTGTCCAGTAGATATTGTCTCCATTTTGTTAAAGCTTCCACTATAGCCAGTAGTTCTTTATCATAAATTCTGTAGTTTCTTTTAGCTGCTTGTATTGTTCTTAATAAAATGCAATTAGTCTCTATTTTTCTTTCTATTCCTGGGATAAAACTCCTCTAATTACATGTCCTGATATATTTGTCTCCACTCTGAATTTTCTTTTTATTTTGAATAAAGTAAGTACTAGTTGACTTGTAACCTTGTTCTTCTTCCCATTTCCATTTCTTTTTTCTTTTGAGTTTATTGAGAGATTTCACTGTATGACTAAAGTTCTTGATAAAGTATTAATAGAAATTTGTGAACCCTAAAAAGCTTTCCACTTTTTTTACTTTGATAGAGGTTTTCTATTCCTTAATAGTCTTAACTTTGTTGTTTTCCATTGATACTTCTTCTCTTCCAACTACCACTCCTAAGATAGATATTTCTTTAACATTGAATATGCACTTTGACTATTTAAAACAAAGGTTGTGTTTATTTGCTATTTTTAAGAATTGTATTGTTCTTTCCTCTAATTTTTTCTTGGTTTTGGCAAATATAACAAAGTTATCCATGTAGTTTGCTAGTACTCTCTTGTGTAAGAGTTCTTAAAATATACTATTCATCATTCTTTAGAATGTTTCTGATGAATTGCATAAACTGAAATACATTACTTTTAGTTCAAATAGTTCTTTGTTGGTTAAGAATTCTATATTCCATTCATTATCTTTCTTGATTTGTATATTGTTGTATCTTCAGATAAGATCCAATTTGTTAAAATACTTAGCCTTCTTAAGCTTATCAATTATTTCTCTGATTAAAAGCAATAGTATCTTGTCCTTTATCATGTATTAGTTCAATTTCTGGTAATCTTATACCAATTGTAGGAATTTATTTTTCTTTGGAATGTAAAAGCATAATACTATGTATTTTGATTGAACTTGATTCTATAATAAGTTCTGCCTTAAACTACTCTTCCAACCATTAGTTTAGCACTTTATCTTCTTTGATTATTATAGCATAAGTTTTGACATTTAGTTCTTTTGGTGCATTCTCCATTAGATTAATTTCATAATCCCAAAATAGATATGCTGTAGCCATACTCTCTAACATTACTACTTTAGATCTTTTTACTATCTTTTGGATTTATAACATTATTTTATGTGACATAGTTATATAATCCTTTATTGCTAAAATAAAACTAAAAATAATTTAAAATAAGAGAAAGTTAAAACAAAAATAAAATCTTACCAAGCTCAAATAATATCCAAAGATTTGTTTATATATCATAACAAAGTAATAACTTAGAAATAGCTCAAGTAGGAATTATAAAAGAAACTTAATTAATAAGGAGCTCTTACTTTATTACTTGTCAGATGTATTTTATACTTGAAGGCAAAAGTTTACAGATTAGCTGAAGTTCAACAAGTATAGGAATTTATCAAAATCTGCAAGGTTGTAGGCTTTCCATAATGACCTTAGCTTTAGCTTATATACTATATTGTCTACATGTTGCTGGGTTACAACTTTAAAAGATAAAATAAAGTTCAGTAGAGAGTATTCTGATGGAAAAAAGTATGTTAACTTAACATCAGAGCTTAGTATTAATAGTGACAAAGACTATGGTTGATTATTAGACTAGATATTTACAGAGTATTTACCAGTTATCCACATCAAGTAAAGTTAGTGTTTGAGTCTGGCTTCAAGCTAGGCAGATATTTGATTAAATTGATCTATAAAGAAACACTAACTAAGTGTAGAGTTTGAAATAAGAGTAATCTCCACTGTAGAAGACTAAGTACTTACAAAGTTTGAAGATATCATATGTTATAACCTTAGAACCTTAGAGTGGGTTTAAAAGTCAAACTCTTGTATTAGAAAAGATACAAGAGAACTTGATAGAGAACCCTTTACAAAGTAGTCTACCTTATATATAGTCTGTGCTAACTACTATGCATCCTACTCTAAACAACCATATATTAGGCATGAGGCTAACATATGGTATACATGTTATATAATATTATCTCTTCTAAAACCTTCTATCTCTTTTTCCTATGTCTCATGATCTGTGACCAATCAACTCTAACCCTAAGTTCTATAAATAGAAAATATGAAAATAAATCAAAATGAAAATGAAAATAAGAAAAAAAAATAATAATAAACTAAGTCCACTTCTTATGATCTTGACATCATATATAAGCCCATCTGTTTAGAAATTACATCCCCCTAATGATATCATCTCTGAATTATACAAGTCTACCTTCCATGGCAGCCACCTTTCTTACAACATGTCTTATGGCAGTGCTGCAACCCTCCAGGTATTCTATCTTCCATAGCAGAGATATTCCTATTCAACTAGGTCTTCCATGACAGAGTTACTCTTATCAGTGTCCCAACACTGAAACCTCTACTCAGGGTAATAGAGGTTTTACTACTGAAATCCCAAGCATCTCCTATACTATCTGTTTGTATATAAGACTAGTAGTTACACTGTAATTTACTAGTCTGATAATCAATGAAGATAATTCTTATTAAACTTGATCTCTAGTGTTCAACAGTGACATACCAGTCAGCACTCACTCCCATCTTGGACTTCTTTCTATCATCTGAAATTACGACCACATGGCAAATAGACAGTATAGCATATAAGCTGAAGCTAAGGTCATTTCACAAGTTCACTCATCTCCAAGTCCATTCTGTGGATTTCCACTCCAGTGTAAACTATATCTGACAGAAGATAAGTAATACTATTATAAAAAATAAGTTATTTACAGGGTTGAACTTAAACATATATTACTATAATGTTATGTTATATACCTTTTTACTGTTCAAAGAGAAGAGAAAATAAAGAAAAATTAAATTAGAAAAATTAAAAAAGAGAAAAATATTAGAGTTCAGAGTATATTATAACACTTGTAGGGAAACCTACTTTAGTACTCCAAATCCTAGCTCTTAGCCCCACCAAACTCTATGATATTCTTGTTTCTTACCAGTTAGTACTTAATTACTTTACTAAACTTTGTAATCTTCCTCTAGCCAATTTATTAATCTCCCAATTCTGCTAAACTTTATAAACTCTTGCAAGTATGTCTTCAATCTTTATCATCAAACCTCTCTAATATTCCTGCTATAAGATCATTTTCTACTTTTTCCAGTATATTTCTAGGTATTTCATTAGAGTTTTTAACTATCTGGTGTTACAACTCAAAGATCTTAGAGTTGATCAATGAATAGAACCTTGTATTAGAGTTAACACAAGAGAACTCAATGGAGTTCTTAGTACAATATATTTACCTATATATACTAACTATCAATGGTCTATGCTTAGCTATTTCTAGTCTGCTCTAAAGATCATATATCAGCTATGAGATCAACATATATTATACATATTATATAACATCATTGTTCTCAAACCTTCATCTAATATGTTACATAATCATATCATATATCTTCTTCATTGTCAAAGAATTTCAGTGGTAAAAAATACAAAAATAAAATTAAAATTAAAATTAGAGAAAATAAATAAAAAGAAATGAAAATCCATTTAAGTCCTATTACTCAAATTTCTCCTCTAGTTCAAACTTTAAAGCTGAGACAATCATTGTTCTTGTGCCTTTTGTTTATTTCAAGTTTAAGTATCTTATAACATAGTCTTTTTACAGTCACTAAGTCTAAAACTGTAACAAGACATGAGAATATTATCCATGATATATAGATACAAATCCTGAATGACCTGAGCTTTAGTGGATGTGTTGTATCTCTGTATATTATAATAGTTATAGTTAGGAAGAGAATATTATTAGAAAGTAAAATATGAAAGAAGTTAGACTTTTAAGCATAAATATTCAGAATAATACACTATACTAGTTGGTTTTCAGGATGAGAAACTACAGAGTACCTATATATCTTAAATACCAGTACTTAGTGACTAAGACTATATCTGAAGATTAAAGAAGATAGATAACTACTCTAGGTATACTAAAGACCTTGGAAATAGAGTTCATATAAGAAGACCTTCTACTTTATCTAAATTCAAGTCTGTAATACTTACAAAAGCCCAAGTCAATTTCACAGTCCTCTTATTCCTAAGTTTTACACTAATATTTTGCTACAATACTGGCAGACTTTCTCAACCACCATGTTAAGTATAGTTCACACATTATTATCTGAGATCTAATAATGAGCTCTACAAATTGCATAAGTCATATATTTCAGATGAATTGTTCAGAACATGACTTGCAAATAAGTTTACTAGAAAACAAAAGGTATATTATCACTAACACTAGAAATAATGATAGTTTTAGTTAATTTTCAGAATGAGGCTTGTAGTATAAATATACTACCTAGAGTAGTTATCTAAAATAGAGACTGCTAAGTATTATCCTAGTTTCAAGTGATCCTTAGATGTTGGAAATTGTCAGAAGTATGAACAATGAACTCTATTTTATTTTTCTCTTCTTAGAATAATAATATCATATACATACTCTTTAAAGTAGGCTAGGTTTAGTATAGCACAGATCAATAGCCTAGTATATATTGTACTTAGAAACTCTATTGAGTTCTCTTGTATAAACCCTATACAAAATTTTTTTCCTAATCTAACTTTAAGTCTTGAATCATAACAGAGATAAAGATCTATGGAGTTAGCAAAGGTCTAGCAAGAACATCCAAGGTAAAATAGAGACAAGTGATCTGTACCAGAAGAGATTAGAAAGTGTAGATAAGAAAGAGATATCATCCATGGATTCAAACAGATGTGACCAGGTCAGGATATAACATTTTCTTAACACATTAATTTTTTTTCTATTCCTATTTTCAGTTCAGTCTCCTACTAAGTCTATCTGCCTTCTCCATTCTTGTACCTAATACATGTTTCAAGATGAAATTAAATCTCAATAGGTATAACACTCATCTTGCTTGTTGTCAATTCAACTTTGACACTTTGATAAAATATTCCAAGTTCTTATAATCTCTCCAAACCAAACTGAAATTTTGTACCCTCTAATAGATGTTCCTAATTTTCCAAGTCCCTAATAACTACCAACATCTCTTTTTTGTAAATCTCATAATTACACTCATTTATCAAAAATATTTTGATATCACAATTATTTTTATTTCTATTTTTATTGTCATGTTGGACTCATACTCTATGTCATTATTGTAACTTGGACTGAAACTTGGTCATCTACTTCACCTCATAATATATATTCTAGTTTACTCTGTAATAGGGAGTTAATAACTTTATCCATAAACTTCAGATTCTATTAAGTGCTTTATTCTACTACTACACAATTATGTCTGTCCATATTACTTGTTATTGCTCATTTCTTTCATTAGGTTGTAGGCCCTAACAAATACAATCCTACAATGACTGATATTCATACATTCCCTAAACTCAATGACAACAACTACTATATGTGGTCTCAGCAAATAAAGTCTACTCTTGAGGCTCATATGCTGTGGATCAGCCATATCAAGTTTGACTTTCCTCCTCTTACTAAACTGCTACCCAATCCTTCCAAGAAATCTAAGACTCTGACTTCTCCTACTACTCTAATACAGACTACTGGAAGAGTAAGTGCAATTGGTACTATATTGGCTGCATCTTTGAGTACTGCTCCTACTCAAACAACTTTTGTTCCTATTTTAGTCAGAATGAAGGCCACTCTTAGCAATTCAGATAATGAGGATAATATATTCTCACCTGAGTATGTAGCTTGGGAGAGAAAATAAAAACAATATTACAAATAGGTTCAGAATGATCACACTGCAATGAATCTTATTCACAATACCTTGAATCCTTCTCAATAGCCATATATATATAGCACCTTGATAACAGAAGAGATATGGAACAATTTGTATCAGTTATACTTCATTTCTTGACAGAGAACAAGCATCTATTTCCATATGTGGAACATCTGACATCAGATGTAGAACAAGAGGACATCTATAACTACTCATCTTGGACATATGCTTGAATTGCGTCAATATATTATTGAATGTAGAAAAGAGATGAATGACAGAACATTCATCAATGCCCTATTCATGTCACTTCCTCAGTCTCTGGAGTGGAGAGCTTTATGGAATACCTTTTATCACAAGAGAATATTGCTGACCTTGAATAATGTTATTACTAAGTTGAACACTGAGTTTGACCAAATGGTTTAGAATCAAACAGTTGAGGATTGCAGCAAAAAGGCTGCTAGTAATCAGATGGCACTGTTGGCAAATGGTACTAGTCAGAAAGGTAAAGGTTTGAGTTTGAAGAAAGGAAAAGAGAAGAGAAAGAAGAAGAAGCCAAAGCTTGATGATGTCTGTCACAATTGTGGAGATCTTGGATACTGGAGAGATCAACTAGCATGTCCTAAATGCAAGGAGCAAGAAGGTCAATGTGTTGTGATGACTACTTATCCGATGATAAATGATAGCACAGTGTAGTAAACCTCAAAGATGGATATAATATGGAAAATTCACAAGAGAACTTGACAGGGAGCCTCTTCTTAATTAGAGTCCTATTTATACAAATGTCTCCTGGTTTGTGCTACTACTATCTAACCCTGCCCTATAGTCTATACTCTATCCTCATGTCTGCCTCACTTCTTACTCAAGGCTACCATGTGTACTCCATATGCCCTAACGTCATCTTCCAGACCATTCTACCATGTTCTAGGCTTGTGACGTCACATCATGTGACCTGTCATGTGACTTCCTTGTCACGTGCCTTCTTTATCGTCTTTCCATGGAAATAAAATAAAGAAAAAGAGAAGTAAAATCAGAAAAATAAAATAAAATAAAATAAAAAATTGTTAGTATCCAGATGTCCATGACACAATGCAGTGGTTCAGCAAATGTAATAGTTGATCAACTTAAGCAGTTAGAAGAGCATAAGGTCGGCAAAGTACTAATAACAGTTGAAGGGACTATTGTGGGTGATGGTCTTATCCTTGACTATGACATAACTACACATATGTTTGCTGAGAGGATCTATTTCAAGTCACTGAAGTCCAAGAAACCTAGTATCAGAGTTGAAAATAGTAGATACTAACTATTTTTCTTTTTCTTTTTCATTTCTATTTTTTTCCTTCATTTTCTATTTTGGAAACTTAAGGTTATGGTTAGTGTGACATCACACTGTCACACATCGGTCACATGTCACATGATCACATGTCACACTAGAAAGATGATGTCATATAGTATATATAATATATACTGATCTTAAGACAAATACATAGCTGTTTAGAGTAGGCTAGAAGTAGAGTAGCACAAACCATGGGGTTTCAGTATATGAGGTAGACAATTCTGTACAGAGCTCTCTATTGAGTTTTCTTATGTTAACCCAATACAAGATCTATTCACTTATCCTCTATTTTAAGGACTTAAGCTTGTAACATCTAGCTATTTTGTGACTATTGGTGGTCATAACCAAGTCCCTGTAGTTGGATGGGGATCAGTACGTTTCTGAACCTTGCTTAACAATACTTACCAAGAAGTTGTTTTGAACAAGGTCTTTTATATTTCTCAGCTTGGAGTCAACCTTGTCAGTCTTGGTTTGTTGCAGAGAAGTGGTTCTACTATCAGAAGCTTGAACAATGGGCTTACTGTGGTGTATATAGATGAAGACTTACTACATACTGTGATGAATGGAGAAAAAAGCACTCTCTACTTCATCAATAGTAGTAATCACATAGCTCTTATCATGTCAAGTGGGAGTATGTGTTTGTGACATCATCATATAGGTCACCTTAGCCCCTTCCTAATTTCTACCATGAGCTGTTGCAAGATGGTTAAAGAGTTGGAACTCAACTTACCTTTGGCATTCAATCATCTTTGCAGTAGTTGTATGCATGGTAAATCCCATAAGTTGCTGCTATCAAACTCAAGTTCTTTATCATATTCAAAGATAGAGTTAGTTGTTATGAATTTGATAGGCCTGATATCCATTCCAATGTGGAACAGTAATCTCTATGCTTTGGTGGCAGTAAAGGTAAGCTGTTGTTATCTTATTGGACACTTGTTGAAGTATAAGGAGAAAGTTGGAGCAGTAGTGAGAGATGTTGTTGTTACGTTTGAGAGATAGTCTGGTAAACATGTGAAGTGTTTTTGAAGTGATAACAGGACTGAGTTCATCAACTTGACAATGAATCTATTCTGTAGAAAGAATGAGATTATTTACAAGACAACTAATCTATACTTGTCTGAACAGAATGGCATTACAGAGCATATCATAGCCATTTTCTTTGAAATGGTGCAGTACATGCTCCATGTGGCATCTGTTGACCTTTGTTACTGAGGTGAAGCTTTCATATATGCAGTCCATATTCATTTATTAACAGCTACAAGTAGTCTTAAAGACATTGTGCCTTACAAAGCTTGGACTGGTTGGAAACTGAATATTTTCCATTTATGCATTTGGAGATCTTTTAGGTTGGCATATATTTCTAAACAAGCTCAGAAAGGAAAGCTTAAATTCAGGATGGTGTCAGTGAGGCTGTTAGGATGGTGGAATAATGAAACAAAAGAATATAGGCTAGAAGATTTAGAGAGTGGAGGTGGAAAGGTAATTGTTTCCTAGGATGTAAAATTTATAGAGGATAAGTCCCCCAGTGATCTCACAGTTGTGAATGTTCATGGAACAACAGCAATAGCCAAATAAATTGATGGACTTATTGATGGTGCTATTTCTTTGGGTATAGAAAAATCAACTATTTCTAGCCTAGGTGCTTCAAGCACTTCTGACATGAGTAAATCTGTTACTCTCTCTTCTCAAGTCCCTTTCCTTTCTTCCATCCTCACCCCTTTCATTACCAATAAGGGAAAATTGGTTTATCTCACTCCTGCCAGTTTAACACCAATGGATCAAAATCTTGTGTTCAACAAAGTTATACCTGAAAATGTAATGAAGGATATAGTTCTGGCTACTACTGTTTCTTGTTGGACCTCAACTTAGATCAGGAAGTCTATATATTGTTATGATTTTACAACAGTTGAGGAATTAGGTATCAAAATCAGACAGGCTTTTACCGCAACAACAGATGAACCTCAAAATTATGCTCAAATCCTCCAGTCTCCTGATTGAGAAGAGTGGGAAAAGGCAATTGTGACCAAGTTTTTGAACTTGCAATATACTGGTGTCTTTGAGTGGATTAAAGAAGTACCAGAGAGGAGAAATGTTGTAGGTGGCTGTATTTTTTGTAAGGAAAAGCTCAATGAACAGGGAGTACTTGTGAAGAGGAAAGTTTGTATCATCACTCAGAGCTTCTTGCAAATCTCAAGAGAAGATTTTACTGAAACTTTTGTATTGGTTCTGAAGTTCACTACCTTACAAATTCTTTTTGCTATCACAGCATACCACAATTTTGAGTTACATCAGATGGACATAGTGGTAGCATTTTTGAATGGAGAGTTGGATGAGGAAATTTACATGAAAGTACCTAATAGTATCTGTAAATTTGCACCAAGTGGGAGCAGTAGGAGATACTAGAGGTTGAAGAAGTTGTTATATGAGCTGAAGCAGTCACCAAGGCAGTAGAGAAAGAAATTGAATGAGGTGATGGAGACTTTAGACTTCACAAAGTCTATTGTGGACAATTCATTGTACTTTCTCTAGGAGAAAGGTACTCTTACTTTGATCATTGTCATTTGGATTGACAACATGATCATTTCCAGCTATAAACTGGGATCCATTGTCCACTTTAAATTACAGTTTGGAGGGTATTTTAAGCTTATAGATTTAGGTAAACTTAGATACATACTTGGCATTCTTGTTACACATGACCACACAAATCATCTTATTTATATTTCACAGAAGTTATATCTTAAGCAGATTCTCAAGCATTTTGGTATATCCAATTCACATTCTGTCTCCACTCCTTTTGCTATCAGCAGTATTCTTTCACTTTCTCAATTTTCTCAATCTGAAGAAGATGTCAGCAAGTATATATTAGGAACTTAAGTCTTTAGAGTTAGACAAAAGAACAAACTCTTGTATTAGAGTAAATACAAGAGAACTCAATAAAGAGCTTTTTACAAAGTATTCTATCTTATATACCTACTTAGATGGTCTGTGCTAGCTACTGTGCACCTTACTCTAAATAACCATGTGTTAGGCATAAGGTCAGCATGTAGTATACATACTGTATGACATCACTTCTTCTAAAACCTTCTATTTCTTTCTCTTATATCTCATGATCTGTGACTATTATTGTGACCAATCATCACTCTAACCCTAACCCTAAAGTTCTAAAAATATAAAATTAAAATAAATCAAAAAGAAAATGAAAATAGAGAAGAAAATAAAATAAAATTGAAGTCTATCATTTTTAAACCTAATAGTACAAGGAATCTGCTAATGATATCCACTATCTTTCTCTCATTAGTTCACTCCTTTATGCTACACAAACTTGTCCAGATATTCAATACATTGTTGGTCAAATAGCACAGTTTAGTGGAAATTCTGGTATTTTACACCTTTAGGCCACTAAGCATATTTGAGGGGAACTATAAGTTTGAAATTGGTATTGGAAAGATGTAGAGGAAGCACCTTTGATTTAGTTGAATAAACAGACTCAAATTGGGCTTAGGATTTGAATAATTAATACTCCATTGGAGACTTTGTGTTCGAAATCACTAAAAGCACTGTTTTGTGATCTTCTAAGAAGCAACCTACCATTGCTACTTTGTCTGTTGAAGCAGAATATATGGTCTCTTTGAATGCTACAAAGAAGGCTATCTAACTCAGAACTTTACTAGGAGAACTTAACTTCCTACAGGTATTTACTACCATCATTTACATTAACAATCAGAGTTATATTGCCCTTGCTTACAATCCAGTCAATCATTCACATGCTAAGCACATCAACATCAAGCATCACTTCATTCATGAATATATTAAACAAGATAAAGTCAAACTCAAGTATATTTCAATAAAGAATATACTAGCCAATATCTTCATCAAGCAGGTCCCTCGTGAATCTTTT
>Ga0157364_1002340_pt1 | contig 17503 bp, 3 predicted proteins | sample AttsexASBM2_FD_111476 | JGI IMG/M metagenome (GOLD analysis project Ga0157364, IMG submission 111476) | Fungus gardens microbial communities from leaf cutter ant in Ribeirão Preto, State of São Paulo, Brazil - Atta sexdens ASBM2 | ecosystem: Host-associated > Fungi > Mycelium > Unclassified ... | reverse complement strand
GCTTTTGCGCTATCCGAGAGGATCTTTTTCTATCCCTCTTGTCGAGACGATCAGGACAAGAACAAGAGGCGAAAAAAGATCGAGTACGAGGCGGAAGCGGGCGGAAAAGGTGTCAAGAAGTACAGGCGGAACAGTTACGCTTCTTCCTTTTGACCTTCGAGCAAAACAAGAATAGTGCGCACTGGCTTTCCTCTCACCTAGATTCTTTCAATGATATTGTATATGTGTGAATGTATGAAAGAAGATCAGCCTTTTGTCTCACTAATCTAAACAAAGTAGTCGCCGCGAAAGACGGCCGAGTAACTGCGAATCAATACGAACGTAGTTTACATAATCGATGAAGAAATAATGGCATTGAAATGAAGATTTAAAAATTTCTCTCGAAAATAAATTCTTTTTGCATTATAAAATTAAATTCTCGGAAATTCCATCTGGGAGTATGAATTCAGTTTTGAAACGCAGGATATTTATATTAATATTTATTCAGTTGTTGGAATGCACAATTTATATTTTACATTTTGTGTTATATCCTAAACTATATATCATATATATATATAATTAATAATAAACTTCAACATACATTTAAAATTTTTTAAATGGTTGCAATTATTATCAATTTAAATTAAATTTTAAATTTTAATTAATACTTTTTTTTAATATTCTATTTTAATATCTTTAATTTTCATTAACTTCTATTCCATTTTTCTTTACTATCTATTAATAATCACTTTTGTTAGTATTTCTGGTTTTGAAATAATTATTCGCTTCATAGTAGTACATTATTTAAATTCTTGCTCTTTGCAGAAAGATAATGGGAACGCTGGGACTCTTAGTTATCCTACGCGCGTGCTTACGAGTTAAGATCAAGCGATGCAAAGTCATAAATTAATATCACGGAAGCACCTTGCACAACTACATGGGACTACACGTAATTCCGTGACTTATGTGGAGAGAACGCATACAGCGGAATCGCGCAACAAATGTGCAAACATGCAAATACCGGTATCACTTTCCTCGGTCCCCTTTATGACCTGCAATAGAAAGCAGAAGCATCTTGGCGAAAACGAGATATTAGGAAACGGTTTTTGTCACTTCCTAAACTTAAGATTCAAGAATATACAGTCTTCCATAAATTCTGCCTTTCTATGTAAAACGCATGCAACTAACACTCTCAAACAGATTTTTCAATTCAAATTAAAATTAATTTAACTTTTGAATTTGACTTGTTTTTGTTTTAATTCCTTTTTCTTTTAATTCTAATTAGTTATCTATCTAAAACCGATTTCTAACGAATAATGAACTGATATACAAAATCCTTTAATTAAACATTATTTTGCTCGTTATCTAGGTACACAATCTTAATAATTAATACTTTGACTGTCTTGTAGAGGTTTTTGTAATCAATCTCATGGTGTCACATTACTATTTTTCATAAAATGTAATTTTAAGTAAATTTTTTTACATTAAAATATATTTACCAATAAAATATTTTAAAAATAAAGTATTTTTAAATAAAAATCTTCAGCAAAACTGATAGGTTTCTTCACAATCTATTTAAAATCTATATAAAATCTATGTAAAGTGTTGTCTCGATTTATACACAAGATAGTAGTAAAGAAATGTGTATCAACATTAGAATTGATGCGGCCTGAATCCACATAGGTGTGTATACACATAACAGTTAAAGTGTCAATTCAGATAGTAACCTAACGACTAATGACAAATAACTTTATCATAGTATTTGAGAAGAAGAATAGTCTTTGAATTAAAAATACTTATCGAGATCGCGTCGATCAAAAGAATTCGGTCGCATGTCTCTCCCTCGTCTCTTAACTTCGATAAAACTCAAAGCAAACTCGGACTTTGGAGTATGCTCGCAACGCAAAGCCCTAAGCTATAGTTCACCTCGTTTATGCGAAAGTCTGGCACCAGGTTGAAGCGATGAAGTTCCCACGCCATGGTTTGAAATCGAACTCACTATATCGAAAATAATCTTCGATCTTGCCGAGTGTGCCATCGCAATGCGGAATCTTATATGATAAATAACTTACACTGAAAAAAAAGATTGGCTGAATATGGCATAACATTTTTAATTGTCGGAACAGTCAATTTTTAATTGCGTTAGCCTATCGAAATCCTATACTGACATTGCAGATACGCTAGCACAATCAAAAATTGGCTGCTGCAAGCAAAAATTGACTGCTGCAGCCAATTAAAAATACTATGCCATATTTACCATTTAATTTGCTGCAGCACCCAATCTTTTCTTTCAGTGATATTAAATTATCAGTAATATTAAATCAGTAAAACCAACAATATCAGTATTTTTATCAGTCCGTATCAGTGTTTTTATCACTTTACACTATCATCCGTATTTATTATTGCAATATCAGCTCAGCTTTATGTACATTACAGACTTTATAGTCAATAATACTCAGTATCAACGAATAAACTGTCAATATTAACGATGATCCGAATTTCTTGATTCTGGATTCTTAATATCGCTGTGAGGATGCTAATAGTTGAGAATGAAAAAAATTCGACTCAATGTCAATATTTTACTATCAATTCATCAATATCAACTACACGATTAATAATATTGTTAATATTTGTGGTGCTGACAATTACATTGTTTAAAAATAAAGTGTTAATTTTAATTTAAAAACATATAATGAGTTTTCTGAGAAAAAATCATGCAAAAATGTTAAAATATCAATTTAAGTCCATTATACGTCTTTTAAGTTAATTTTACGTCTTTTAAGTTAATTTATTAATTTAAAAGATGTATAGTGGACTTAAATTGATATTTTAACATTTTTGCATGACTTTTTCTCAGAAAACTCACTATATATATGTTTTTAAATTAAAATTAACTTTATTTTTAAACAATGTAACATTAACATTTTATTTTTAATAATATATTAAACAGATATAATCCCTATAACCGTAAATTTTTCCAACTATTATAACTTCCTCATTTATTCGTCTACATTGACTGCAAATTAAATTAAATTATGGTAAGATCACTTTCTTTTTATTTTTAGAATCTTTTCTACTGTATAAAATCATGAGCCATTCGTAGATCACAGGCACATAGACACACAATATTTTTCATTTAAGATAAAACCTGAATTATCGTGATAAGATTGAATGATTATATTTAATAATTAACAAATAATTACCACACTTTATTTAAGAAAGAATTGCTCAAAACTCTATAAGTCTATTTTAACATTTATAATATATAGTATAAAATAAATACTTAAATTAGTATATAAATAACTGCAAGTATTCTTTCAGAACAAAGTTTCATATATAAATTTTATAATAACCGACTTCCTTCGCTATTCAGCGCATTTGAGACTTTACTATAATTTGGACAAGCGTACTTCTACACACATATAAATCGTGTACAGAATATGCGTCATTATGTTTGTAATGAAATGTCACGTTTGAAGTTTCGTGCATAATCAAGCATAATCACATCATGATCAAAAAAATATTATAATATTACTATATATAAATATTTCTATTTAGAAAAAAATTTTTTTAAGAAAAAAAACCCAAAATTATGAATTTCAAAAATTATCTTTCTTTCATTGTTTTTCTCTACAACTTTTTTTCTTGATTTCGTAGATATTTATGTTCATGTTTATGATCTGCTTCTCAAAAACAACAACATTAACCATCGACATATGTATTTTACAAACTATTCAGCGCACAAATAATATTTCATTTAAAGACCTTTCGCAATCATCAATTTACGCATAAACTCTTAATAAGTTGCAAATGTCATGAGATATTTTATTGACGATAATAAAATGCAAATTAAACAGCGTTGTAGAAAAATAAATACTATTAAAATACGAATAAATACGTCGAAAAATGATTTTTTAGCGCATTATTCCGCGCATACAACACAAAATACAGTTTACGAAACTTATAAAACACTGTGTACTACATGCGAGGTCATTATTTAGACGAGACTCCATTAATTGTTATTAAACCAATTTTGCAATCAGCAACGCAAGCAACAAAGTTTCCTAACACGTAGGAGAATTTCTAAATACGCCACAAATGTTTGTGAAAGTAATTTCAGTGAGAAATGCAACGTAATAAATGTTCAAAATTTTGGCGTTCGGTAAATTAATACGACGTGTCTGACTTTTATTTGACTATATCTACTTGGCGGTAAAGAAGACTCGAAAGACTGTTCATGTTCTTGTTTATACACAAATATTAGTTGCATTATGTAAACTATTTGTTTAGATCGTGTAAATTACTTTAAAAATTTTATATATATATAATTTTATATATATATATATATATATATATATATATATATATCGCTGCTTTGTTTAAAAAATGACAATTAAATTAAGTTTCTCAGAAAGCGAAAAAAAAATCATTTTTCAATTCAACAGAAAATTATCATTGATTAATCAAATAATGTCGACAAAAAGAATATTTTCTTAATATGATCAAATATTATTTTTGTCGAGTATGTTTCACAACCCTTAAAAAATCACTCTTGTTAAATTGACAATTTCTTTAACCATCTTTTTTAATTGTAACGGTTTTGAAGATTTTATATAAAGTTAAGTTAATTCATTTTTAATATAACTAAAAATTAACGTTTATTTAATTTATTTATAGTAATAACTCAAAAATGTTTTTTTGAATTGTGCCACTTTTGAAATAAAGGATATATTTTGAATGTTCATACTTCGACTAATTGTAAAACAAAAAATATTATTTCCATAACAATTTCATTTAAAATTTATATATTTGTTTAAATAGAGATAATTATTGTAATTACAACGATATTTACGAGGCTTTTGAAGTAAGGGAGCAATATATGTATATATAAATTACCCGTTTTCAACTGTTAATATTCCCTTATTTGCAAAATGACTTGCTCAAAAAAACTATCTAATTTATCATATTTTCCTTAATATTACGCAGCACTTCGTGATTTCTCGAAATTATTCTAGTGTATATTATAATTCATCGAACGATTATTTCATTTGACATCCTTGTATTCATTACGGACAATAATGCGTACAAGCATGTTCGAACAGAACTGTTCGAATCTGTTCTGGACAGAATCACAGAATGCAGTTCCGACCGAACGCCTGTCTAGTCGATGTACTCCGATTTGACGATTACTCTGTTTCTCAAGCCCGAATTAGAAAAGCGACGCGTCTATTTCTTCCCAAGGTCAAAGACGTTAGACGATTATTATGAATTTATCATCCGCGTAAAATCGTCTCGTCGAAAATGAGGCACGTCGGAACGAATATCACGATGTCTGTTAACGTTAATTCCGTACGTGCACTCACGTGAATAAAATTCGCGCGTGTCAAAAGAATCGTGTGTCGCTGATCCGTGACTACCGCGACACTCAAAACAGGCGGAAGCGTATCGTGTCTCCAGCGTGAAATTCGGAGTCTCTCGACAGGCCGTCGCGGATGTCGGTCAACCTGTCTGTAACGCGCGGCCGGCTGACGCGACGTCAACCCTTTCTATCCTTTTTCTCTCTATTTTATTTTTTTTACAACGGACTCACCTGCTACGAAGTCGATCGAATCACTCCATAATGTCACTGTCAACGGCTAACTTCGGCCTCGGAAGATCGTCCTCTCCGGGAATCTGGATAGCCCTGGATACAAGACACAAACACCATCAGCACGTACGTTCGAGCGTGAAAGATAATTCGCGACGCGATTCGAAAATCGACACGGCGAGAAGAGAAAAAAAAAGAATGGAGCAGACGACAGACAGAGAGAGAGAGAGAGAGAGAGAGAGAGAGAGAAAGAGAAAGAGAGACAAAGAGAGAGATATATATATATATATAGAGAGAGCGACGAACGTTACACGTCCGGTTTCGCGTCCGCGCGTGCACTGACTTCTGCTCTGTCTGTTCAGGCGCGCCAGCCCGCAGTCCATCCACCTTGGGCCACTGTAGACTCGTCGCTAGGTTGCCATGGCGACCGGTCAACAGCACGCGCAGTCGGCGCGAGCGAGACGCCGTCACACGGTTGTCGACGGGGGTGGAGGGATCGAGACAAGAGAAAAATTTCCACGTTTTGTAGAAAATTCCTTTGAACAAGTGGAAACATATAATGAAATCACATCGCGACATCAATCGCAACAAGAAAATACGTATATGTACATTTAAAACGTATTATGACAGAAAAATCTCTCTCTCTCTCCCTCTCTCTCTCTCTCTCTCTCTCTCTCTCTCTCTCTCTTTCATGCTCATGAAAATATACTATAGAGTAACTATAGAGATACCGAAATATAATTAATACAACTAATAATATCGAGAAAAATTAAAATCAGAATGCTGCTGTTAAATGTATAGTATAATAAAATATATCAACGTTGTAATTGGTAAAAATTATTAAAAGCATAAAAAGCTCGCTTTAACGATTTATAATTCGTGTTGGATTTTAGGGGATAAAATTCTATCGCGTGTATTTTAACATCATATACGTATTTTTAATTTTTGAACGCTTTTATTGTACAGCAAATAAAATTTAAAATTAGAATTTTATTGTGAATTAATACTGAATTATTACAAATTATAGGTTCTCTAAATTAACTAAAATAAAATTGGTAATAAGAAAATATGTAGAAAACTGAAAAAAAACTGTTAATTCTTTATATTAATTAAGTAAACGACAATATTCTTAATGAGAGAAAAATAAGATTCAGTAAATTCGTGGATATGTATGTACAACAATTTCTTTTACAATATAAAAAATACGTTATAATTAATAAAAATAAATATCAATACAGATAATGATTTGTATACAATTATAAATTGAATATTTTCGTATATTTTTCGAACACGTATATGTATCGCAATGATCAGCAATTATTATTTTATTATTCTCGTCGCGATCGAGTTTGCAATTCATTTTTTAGATTCGCATTTGCATCTCCATTTTCTGCGCATTTCAATCGGCATAAAGTAGGAAAGTATAGAAAATCAATAATACAGTTTAATAACTTTCTCATGCATCAGGCTAAAAAAAAGTTCGGATATTTCGACGTTTCACCGTATGTAGGTCTAGAAAGTTAATAATGACCGCACGTTGAAAAGGATCGTCGAATCTCGATTCTCGACGATGGCCGAGGTCGTCAAATAAACTGATGCTGCAGAAAGATATTCGCGAAATACATAAGCTTTTTATCAACGCGACAGATTTTCTGTGATCAGCGCATCATTATTTCAATCTTTTCTCACATATATACTTGTTTCACGTATGCAAACAATTCGAGAAAGTCAGTAGAATAATTCTCAATGTCCATAATAAATTATAATAGGTACATTTTCAATGACTGAAGACTTAAAATAAAAATGCAGCCGAGCAAAAAATAAAATTAATAAAAAAAGTTAACGATCGAAAAAAATGCAAACCGCTCTCCATGTACAAGAAACATTACTTACCTCAAAACTGTATTTCCGCTTAACTTAGCTTCACTATTATACAAATTCAATTATCCGTAATTTACCGAGTTCCTAATTTATTAATTAAAGAATTTGCATGCTGAAGGAAATCTCTCGCGACTGAATAAAACGCATAGATAAGACGGCAAACAAGAAAGATGGGCGACGAGAAAGAAAGGAGGGGAAATAAAGAATGAGGCAGAGAATTCCGGGCTGGATTATGCGCATCGTGAAAATTAATAAGAGGCACGATGTAAACGTGCACGGTTGAAACGCATCCTCCACGAAGAAAAGAATCGTTAATACCAGGCTTGTTTTACTATTTCCTCCTTTTTTTAATGCCGCTCCACAGGACGTCGATGCGACTACGCGAATACGTGACTTCCAACTCGAGCATCTCATAAATACGAGCAAATTCCCTCAAGTGGAGAGGCGAACGATTCATTCAACGGCGAAAGCGCGGACGAAATGTCTACGGCGAAGTTTCAAAAAAGAGAAACACACACACACACACACACACACCCACCCACACCCACACACACCCACCCACACACACACACACACATCCACACCCACCCACACACACACACACACGCACACACACACACACACACATACACACGTACACGAAACTCGAGGAGAAAATTGCGAAATTAATTTACTCGTGGTCATAAGTGAACCACTTGTTTCGTACGTTCGCCACATATATATGGCCCTTGCTAGAATGGAGATTTTTTTACCCGCATCATTGCAGGTATGCAAAACGATTCCAATACTTCCGATGCAGAACTGCAAAATTAATTACAGTTGATTTCAATAATTCATAAAAAGTCAAACTAAATAAATCTTTACTTCATGATTTCGTTTAATGGCTTGTTATTCGGCCGCTACCACTATCGCAAATTAGAGTCTATATATAATAACCATAAATTAATGTATAATAATTTTATCCCAATTTAATCTCGATTTAATCGCATTACTATAGTTCCGTAATAAAGTGGCTAATTATTGTCGCGTACATCAATATGATTATTATTTTAATCTCTCGACGATCGATAATCGTCATGCCCGAGTAAAAGCGAGTTATTACTTTATAGCAAAAATTACATGAATTATTAAAGTATCCTCGATATATAACGCGCGTTTAGATTCGTGCGTAGAAAAGGATTGCAAAATATGAAATTAGATTTACGAAATACGATTATTCTCCACGAATCGATTTAGCACGTACCTCAGCACTACGCATCATGATAACGTAACGTTAGTCGTAGAATTTCTCTGCAATGCAACGTGCATTCAAACGTGTCTCTAATCCTCGATTATCGTATTCCAATGTATGAATTACTCCCGATCTATTTTCGAAATTAGGCTAAACTGCAATAACTATCCAGCCTAAACGCGCAATTTTATATATAAGTATCGCCGCACATGTTCACCTTATTTTTATCCTATCGAATGGCTCGAGAATATCTCGCTTTTGTGTGAACGAGTAAAAATACAGGAAAAATGGAAAACGTAGCTCGCTTTACAAATTTCTCTGTAAAGGTTTGTGAAAAGATAATCTTCCAACATTTTCCTTATGCCCGTTTCATACCAATATAGTTTCACTTTAATCTCGGTTCAATTAACTCTTCATCTTTTTTCTGGTTTTAAAAATTAGAAAAAGGTAAAGAATAAATCGAACCAACATTAGAGTTACATTGGTAGAAACGTGCATTAATATAGTTCTCTACTATCTAACTATCATTTTTGTCAAGTTATAATAATTTATGATAAATGCGTATCTATTAATTAAATACTTTCAATTATTAGAGTCTTATACTTAATAATATCTTTTTGTGAATCTTATATTTCATGTCTATGTTTTGAAGCATACATTTAGTATTGATTACTATTCAAAAATATTAAGACAAAATATAAAATATGAACAATTAAAATATGAAAATATGAAACAAAAAAAATTAATTATAAAATTATAAAATTTTAAATTTAAAATCATTTTTAAAGATCACAAGTCAGAAGATGACCAAAAATGTCAATATACATATTTAATTTATGTCATATACTCTTTGATCTTATTAAAATATATTAATTAAAATTCATTAATAATATAGATAATTATCATAATAAAAATTACAATAAAGATGCATCAATCAAGATTACATCAGCATAAAAATATAACTCATTAATTATACTTTAAGCTCATATATCATAAATAAATATTATAAAAAAATAAGTAAAGTGTTTATTATCGATTTCCAACATTAACATAATTTTCGCAATAATTCTAATATTTTTATCTTCTAAAAAAATCTTCTAAAAACATCTTCGTACTTTCATTCATCTTTCAAGGATTTTCTTTACGCAGGAAATTACACGGAAAATTCATAAAGTGTTTTATTCAGCATTACGCTATTCCGAAGTTGATAAATTTTCATTAAGTTCTGATCACTCTTCCTGTTCTAAGATTTCTCGTCAATTTAACCTTTTTCACTATGTAGAAACCGAAAGCCTTCATTTAATCATACAGCAAACAAAAACTCTTTGTGTCATGTTTTATAGCTCGCACGCAAAATCGCGCATATTTTTAACGTTCGCGGTGAAAGAAACACTAGAGAACGAGGCCACACATAAATCTAGTTAAGTCTAGGAAAAGCATAGCCAAAGCAATGAAGAAACATGCGCGCAAGCGTTACAGCGACTTTTCGTGGTTTATGGATACGCCGGTAACAAAACTACGCAAAGTCCATTCAAATCTTTCTCTCTCTCTCTCTCTCTCTTTATGTTCTCGCACATCATTTGCGAGGGTTTTCATAACCCTCGACCTCCTCCGGACATTTTACTCACCGATATGGTTACCTCGGTCTTCCATCAAAGGCGAAATCGGAACATTCAAACTCGGCACAATCGAATTGCTTGCATCTGCCGCAATATTGGTGGCTTAGAAAATGTCAGTAACTCAGTCAAATACGATTATTGAACATTTGATTTTTAGAGACTGCGAAATAAGATAAAATCTGAACTTTTATCCACGTTATATTCAGAGAGTCGCTTTCTTAGTAAGAATTTAATTTAAAATTTAATTATCGAGCTATTTAATATTATACATTAAAGGCTGAGAGGTAGGGGAAGATGAGATTATATTGTTGACTTAACACAAAGAATCGATATATGTCATTAAAATCTACTAAATTAAAGTACACCGTTTTTCTTGCGTTTAAATTGCGAGTAAAAGAAAATTTAAATTGATTTCTTATAAATTAGCATGAAATATATGACAATTTCATCACAATACGCAAACGATTATAGTTATTCAGGAATTTAAAAAAGGCAATCATGCGAAATCCTGTCAGAATACACTCTTTATTCGAAAACACGATAGGAGTATCTCGTCTCGAGATAAAAGCGTAAATTCTGTTCGCACGACTGACACACAACCGCGCTAGTGCAATTTGTATCCATAATTTTAATCTCGCGAAAAACGCAAATACTCTTTAGCGCGAGAGCTCGGGGAATCACGTTATGGTCGGTTTCCCCTGTCGAATGGAAGAAAAAGAGAACCGCATTCACTGCGCCGGACTCTTCCGCGCGTATTAGCGCCACGCCGACGAAATGATAACGAATTGCTTGTGAAATTACAGTGCGCGCGTATGGATGGTACACTAGGGTTGGATGGTGATTTTTAGATCTAAAGTTAATTCCTTCTTTTGATACAGCAAGCGCACTAGATTCTTGGAAGCTCTAATCTTCAAATACTCAACTTTTAAGTGTACGCGCGCGCGCGCGCGTGTGTGCGTGCGTGCGTGCGTGCGTGCGTGCGTGCGTGCGTGCGTGCGTGCGTGCGTGCGTGCGTGCGTGCGTACGTGCATGCGTGCGTGCGTGTGTGTGTGTGTGTGTGTGTAAAAATGTTATTAATCTCATATAAACTAAAATGTAACATCGTTGTCTGCTCTTAGAATTTTTTATATTAAAATAATAATATTTAACAGAAAGCTTCGAAATTAGTTTGCATAAATGTGTAAGTTTCTGGTTTGTAAAAATAAAAATTAACCAATCATAGTCAAATATGAGGAGAATATTTTATTGTGATTGGTCAATTCTTATAATTTACAATTACAATTACAACTATTTTTTGCAATTGTAGACTTAACTTAAGATATTCTCGCGAAACTAAATTTCCTTTTCTTTTGTACAATATAATATATAACGTTACAGCATTAGAAAATATCTCTGAACAAGAACTACAATTTGTATTAGATCGACGAGAATAAATTAATTAAGAGAAATAAAGAAACCTATTTTTGATCAAAAACGGATCTTAGTGTTTAAATCTCTCTGAGGAAGATTATTCCGCAGTGCTCTTTGACAAAACTACAAAGCCTACAATTCATTAATTTCCGCATAGATGCGTCCCTGTGGCGCGGCTACGAACGATCGGAGCGATGGATGGACGAAAGGAAGAGTGAGAAGAAAAAGCTTTTCCCGCTGGCGGTGAATCGAGCACGCGTAAATTATCATTCATCCGGCGAACGTGACGCGCAAAAGAGGAGCGTGGTAGCACGAAAAAGGACAAAGGGGATCGTGAACGGCGGATGGGAAAGAAGGGTAGAACGGACGGGGGAAAGGACGACATCCGGTCGATCTCGTTAATGGCGAGCCAGAGGCATCGAAGCTAACCCCGATTCGACACACATACGAAAAAGCTTTCCGGCTTGTCGTCCGCATGGATTTGTGTCAACTGCGATGCGAAGCGGCAGCCACGAACTTTACGAGAGTGCCATCGGAGGAGGCAAAGGAGGCGATGGAGGTGGAAGAGCGAGAAGAGAGGGATACGCCTGTCGATATTCACAAGCTCGCTAAATTACGAGAACTTCGTTTCTGCTCAAAATCTCTCCTTGAAGGTGCGAGCGCTTCCGCTTCTAGGACAGCGATGGTCCTCGAGAAATACCGGGGAGTATTTCTGGTTTTACTCCGTGACTGTCAACGTAAATCCAGAGTTTACTTTATTTATGAAAGACAAATTTGTGATCGTGAGACGTTGCAAAAAATTATGATGAATTTGTATCGTATTGCTCTTTATATAATATAAAGATCTGAATAATAAAAGATAATATCACCAAATGATTTGGACAATCCGACATCTGCTGTAATAAAATAATCCTAAAATAATGTTACATTAAAAAAAAGTTGAAAGTTAATAATAGACTACATACGAATCTAACACAGTTAACGATGCATTAAAAAACGAATTATATTACATTATATTATATAACCTGTAAAATTACATATAATATTACACAATTATACATATTGTATTATTATTTAACATGCAAAATAAAATTCATTTTATTTTGCATGTTAGATATTTTCTACATTCTATTATTTTACAATAAATCGTTTTTGCTTCCAACAAATTTATCTATTAATAATTTTAATATATTTTAGATTGTTATTAGAGTTCGTTTTTATTTTATAGTTTCCATTAATAGGTGGAGGTGGCTCACTGAAACGAATTAGTTTGTAAAAAAATTTTTTGTAATTACAACGTCATATTGTCTCTGAAGATGGCTCAAAAGTGAGCCGAAACATGTAAGCGGATTAATTATTAATAAAGTTGTTTTGTTAATCATATTGGTTTGCACAAGAATTACCATGCTTGACTCCTTTGCTCTGTTATATCCAACTATTTTGGAATCTTTAGGAATCTTTAAGAATTAATTTATATTTATTTATTATAAAATTATAAAAAGATATGAGTAATTATCCAATAATTATCAAAAAAATGTTAAACGATTAAAAGAACTTTGCGATTGATAGAAACTATTCGCCTAATTTATTTAAGATTATTAATACATATACTTCATTTTGTATGCCTTTATTTGAGCAACATATATTCCTCTCGCGTGTGAGATGACATTACATAAATATTAAATAATTAAATGCCAGAGATATCATATTTCTGAGCAGCAATATTACAGCACAGCGTTATTTAGTTTCTCGCACTGCTTATTCCAGCATAGCGCCATTAGAGGCCTTAATATGACTTCCATCACGTTTACGATACCGTTTTTGGGCCCACCGGCGCATGCCATGTCCTCGATTCATCCCTGCAGTGTCGGAAACGCGATTATCGCGGTGCAATGCCGTAGGAGGTGCGCCGCCATTAAATCACAAGTACATTATGCGAGATTAGAGCCTCGAGAATGAATATCCAAAGCGAGACTGGCGCGGCTTCGTGCCTGCTGATACACCCTGCTATCTCGCTTAAACACCCACGAAGAACACCGAGAATCCCCGATGCACCGTGCGTCGTTCGACAGTGCATGATTATCGTTGTTGCATTCGAACCAACAGCGAATAACGCGAGTTCACACGCGTCGCGACATACACGTGGTCTTGTATGGCACACATGCGTATAACATGAAGCGCCTGTATCGCGAGGCACAAGGGATCGGAAGTAGAATCAGGAAATAGGAGCTACAACTCAACGTTCGTGTACGGCGATCGTATACTATATGCGCGATATAACCAGCAATGTTCAGGAAACAACACGCGCGCGCATATCTTCCTTAAGTTAATTTAGTTTCAAAACAAACAACGTCATATTAACATATGTGCATTTAATAAATAATAATCTAAATTTAAATTAATTTAACATTTCTTGAATTAAATTGTTTAACACTATTATTTTAGTTAAGTTAACAGCATATTGAGTAGGAGCAGCGCGATTATAGTGCGACCTATAAAAATGATTAAAAATAATTATAAATTATATAGGTATGTGACATTATACGAAAAATAATGACTTTAAAAAATCTAAATAATCAAATTATATTTTCATGATATAAAATCAATATTAAAATAAAACTCACGGGCATTTCTTTATAAACACAGCAAATAAGTTTTACAAAAAATTGACATGTCAAACGAACTTAATAGTATCTATATAGAGAGTGAAACATTCCTTTGAAAAAAATCGATTTTCTTTCGAAGCAATATCGTCAGAATTATAAAAAATATTTTTAATAAAAATTGAATGGTTTTAAGAGTACTTTATACATTTTATAGCAATAGACATTTTTTAAATTTATTTATTATATATAAACAAAAACTTTTTTATTCAAAAAAAATTTTTATTACTATTATAAAGTACTCACGAAATCATTATATTTTTATTTAAAAAATTTTATATATTTTTATTTAAAAAATGTTTTCCTTTTTTATGATTTCAACAATATTCGCTTCAAAAAAAGCTAACCGATTGAGCGTATTTCATCCTTAAGGCATGTTCAGATTCTCACCCGAGTGCTCCAAATATCATTTTGTCTTTGTACATCTTAACATTTGATGAATGACAAAGATAAAATGATGCTTGAGTGACTCATTGTCAGATACAAATCTGAACACAGCCTTAAAAGTGTATATAAGCACATATAAAAAAAACGTGTCTCTTTTGATCTGCACTACAACATTTAAATGTTCATCGCAGGAGAATATTTCCTTGTATTTTCTTGCAAGTGTCTTATAATACGCAAAGTCGACAATAACTATGTAGTTGGAAAGAATTTCCGTCCCGAGTTTTCTTCGCACGGTAATTAAACGGATAGAATTTATAGGAAAATTACCGAGGATAGAAAAGTGCAAGGATGAAAGACGCGTATGAGAGTAGCGAGACGTGGCTGGAAATCGCGAGGAAGAAAAAGTTAATTTCCCGTTTTCCTTTCTCGTGGCATTATCTTCCTATTTATCTATCTCTTTCCGTGGCTTCTGTCCGAGCAGACGCGGCCGACGCCGCCGACGCGACGTGTGCGCCGGGAGAGATGAGAAACTGCGCGATTTAATAACGCGGCCTGTCCTTTTCGCGAAAATAATTGCTCGCGTCGTTTCCTTCTCCTCGACAATTATCTATCTTTTTTTTCACCCGCACTGCGTCCTTTCCAATTTCGCAACTACGAATGTCCGTCGCTCGCGGTATGACACGGTCGGTTTTTATTCGCGATTTCGCGTTCGTCCGAATAACGAGACTCTGGACTACGTTTCGCGATTGGAAATGATCCATAGGAAAAAAAAGCGCCGCGCCATTCACTCGCTATTGGCCGCGTTTAATGCGATTCCATGCACGATATATAATTTGCGATCCGACGTGAACCATGGCGTCGTCCTCGGGCGCGGCATGGACTCAATTTAATTTCCCGAACGTACCGTTACCGTTTTTCCGAACGTTTTTGCTTATGAAAATAATAGCGCGAATATTTGTCGCATTTCGTTATGAGAGAGAGAAAGATTCTCTTTTTTTTTCCTTTATTTTTTCATAAATTGACTTTCATCCGATTACTCCAAACGGTCACCGCTCAAAGCGGAAATATTTATCTACAAGCGTTTCAAAGAACGAAGCTTTGCGAATATTTAAACGGTCACTGTGGGTTTTTACGCTATTTTATATTTTACTTTACGCTGCCGTGCTATTTTGTCGTAATTCAGCACACACTGATTTATCCTACCGCACTCTAATATTTAAATACTCTGCGGTATCACATATAGTACAATAATATATGAAATAAAAATTATGATTGTTCTCCTGTCGTTTTACTGTTTTTAACCCGACAATGTATCGGACGTCACCTTAATTCGAATATGAAGAGCAGTAACAAAACCCAATTTACTGACCAAAAATAAGGCCAAGAGTGAAAAGCTTTTAGTACTTCCTTTAGAACGTTGACAAATATGCGACTTATCCAGTGCCTCTGAGCGCGCACAAAATTTCCCTCACGTTAAGATTATTATAATGGAATTCGAAATTGCACGGTTGTCATTGCGCTAAAATGATATGGTTCGGAATAATTTGCACAGCGAATAAATTAATAATTTAATTAAATGAAATACACGCGACATAGCTTGTAAAAATTAATATTCAAGAATTCTTTTTGTATCATCAGGATAACACGCATAAACTATCCACTATATTCACGATTTATTTTAAATTTCTGCTGAAATGATAAATTTTTTGTTATTTATACAGGCAAAATTATTTTGTTTCTTTTCTTAATTAGAAAATAATGTTATAGTAGAAAGTTACTTCTACATAATGCAAATTTTTAGTAAAAGACATTATTTATTAACATCAATAATGAAAAAATGACATAGTGTTAATTAAACGATCGGTATTCGATACTCTTATCTATATAAATAGCTAATTCCAATATATTTTTACGAACGTAAGTAATATTTTTCTGAAGGATGCGCAGTTAATTAAAAAACCATAAAACATTGGAATTTTCTAGGTATCGGTTTGTGGATATCCTACAACTTCTATAATTGGGTCAAGATAAATCGAATTGATTCTTTTCATTTTTATGGCATCCGATAAATTAATGCCTTCCATGAAACGAAGGGATATATTATAGTCCGAGATTATGTTGAGACCGCAAATTCCATTATCCATTACAGCAATTTAATCAATAATCTAATTTACGAGTATTCAAGAAAACAGATAATACCATGATTTTATCTATAGTTCTATCTATATGCATAGGAGACGAATCTCGAGGATATAAATATGAGAATAAATCAAAATTTCTTTATTTACTTTTTCCACCGCCAATAATAAAAGTTATTTCTTTACTTATAGAATCTTTTCTAATATGCCAAATTTACTCGCATCAAAAATATCCAACAAATATCCGTAAAGAACGTATCATTTTGCCTTTAAAATTGGATACCTGATCTCCAAGTATTCGTCTGTTCGAAAAATTTTCTTTTGAAATATAATGATAATAATAATAACTTTATTAATGTGTAGTACAAAGAAAATGCATAAAACAAGACGCAATAGTTGAAGAAGATATTATAAGATATAAGCAGTAACTTATCTTTTGACTGTGCTTCTTCAACAATGCTGCCTTTAAAAAGAAAAAAAAAATGGGTATAACTTGACATTATTAATTTAACAATTTCAAATTATACCTATTTTTTTTCTTATTAGTGTGTCTTTTTACTTTTCTGTAGAAAAAAAAGAACAGAGATTAAATAATGAAAATGAGAATT
>Ga0157364_1002339_pt1 | contig 17511 bp, 9 predicted proteins | sample AttsexASBM2_FD_111476 | JGI IMG/M metagenome (GOLD analysis project Ga0157364, IMG submission 111476) | Fungus gardens microbial communities from leaf cutter ant in Ribeirão Preto, State of São Paulo, Brazil - Atta sexdens ASBM2 | ecosystem: Host-associated > Fungi > Mycelium > Unclassified ... | reverse complement strand
TAGATGGCGTAACCAAGAGGGAGACTTGTCACAGAGATGGTCATTCGCTTAAACAATCGTCCGATTCGCTCCAACACGCGAATACAGCATGTAAACTCGATTCTCGGTCCGTCCACCGGCGGTCGGCGACTATTAATTACAGGGACACGCTCGGCCACCACTCGGGAAACCGTGCCATCCCACGCTCACCGTCTCTCTCATTCGCCTCTTCCTCCACCGTGCCATCCCGATTCTCTCGTGGTACCCGTGATTTTCCACCCTTGGGTCGGGGGAATGGGATACGAGGGCTAGCCGGCTGGCGGCCTGTATATCGCGCGATTTCGCGTACCAAAAGGGTTGGACAGCGGTGCGGCATTGACATCCAACCACCCTCCCCCTACCGAATCGGACTGCCTGGAACCAGTCGGAACGACGGTGCTGGCCACCTCGACAAATGTAATCTCGTCGGCGGCAGCGGCGCTCCTCTCGTTTGACAGCGAGTTCTCCGCGGATGACGAATGTTGTCATCGAGACGCACTTTTCCCAAAAATGGATGCCAGATAAATTGAATCGATGGCTTTATCAAATCGTCGCGAACTCAAAAGTTAAAATTGTTCGCAGAAAGAAAAATTACAAAACGTTATCTTCGAACAAATTATATCCGAAACAAACGTAATTTGTTAATTATTTGTTAATAAATTAATTAATTTCTTAAAAAAAAATTTTGTTTTAATCATAAATACGCTTTTTTGGTTAAACTGATTCCGATGTTGACTGAAGTATTATCGAATAAATTCATTTTCGCGTTTAATGTCTACATTTTTAAAAGCTATTCCCAACAATTTCAGTAACTATATAAAACTTGCAAATATTTACTGTTTTTATCGCTTCTACAGAACTGTATGAATAAGTAAGCAAAACACCGATTTCTTACGTCGTAAGAAAGATGCACGTAGTATAATATGGAGATACTCGATGGGGGTGAGATGTCAACGTCAGCCCTCGGTATGGACGCGCATGGCCGCGCTGGCCGGTTCAACGAATATAATCTCGTCTCGCAGTGACACTCCTGTATTATACACTTTAGAAGGAAAAAAGGCTCTTTTGATTTCTCCAGATTTATCTTACAAATTCATTACAATCTAATAATCTTCCCCGTCCAGTGTTTTTTTTCCAAAATATTATTAATAATTTCGCAATTGTAAATTGTTTTACAAATATATTATAGAAAAATTTATAAAGTAATGCAAACAATTTTCAAAAAGTAATAAAGTCGAAATGATCGATTTGTTATATTCTTACAAAATCAGCGACAATTGAAAGTTACAACTTACGTCTCTCAATATGTCTCGCGATATGTAATTCCTGTTCTTGAATGAGAATCACTGTCGGCATCCCGGAGCCAGTGGCGCGAGTAAACCAATAACGCGTCCGCCACGCCGGGTGCCAGATTCAAATCCGGCAGGGACCGAAACGGTATTCCACGACGAAACGGATAGCGGGGGCTCCGCAGGACATTTCGAATCCGTCTCCGCGTCCTGCGGGCTTTACTGGTTTGTCGAGCCATTGGCTCGATTCGGCAATTCTGCGCGCGTTCGACTTTCTCGCGAAAGAGGACGAATGCGATCAGTCGCCTACACAATTTCGCACATGCAAAACTGTTGCTTTCGCGTAATCTATTTAATCTGGCCATTGCAACACTCGTAGCTGGGACAGAAAATACGAACGACATTTCCTGTGGATTGTTAAAGAGATTTGGAAACGAAAGTATGTAAAGTATGTAAGAAACGAAGTAAAAATCTAAAAATTTATCATTGACATTAAATATGGATTTAAATAATAACTAAAAAATAAAACTTTAAATTATTATAGGTATATAGTAAAAATTGTAAACGTCATGAGCATAGAAAGAATAATTTATATAACGACAAACTTGAGACTATGTATTATCATAATAAGAAATTTTGATGTTATGGATGACAGATTAATTGCGACCACATATTTTCAATAAAAGCAAAGAAATACAATTTTAGGAAAAGTCTTATCAACTTAAATGGATTCACGTAAATTTTTTTTTCGCACGTAGATCAATTTATGTCTCCATAACGGTGTGTTGTAATGATTAAAAAAGAACTGAATAGAAGCAGGAAGTTTGAAGTACATGAAGTGTATGTTTCCTATTTTATCTAACTATAGATCGGATAAAATGTATATGTATACCGAATAAAGTTATTAGGACAAGGTGAAGAAGTCCGCAACAAGACGAGCCTTTTCAGTATCTTTGTGAAGGAAGCGGAAGAAGGAAGAGACTCGCGAAAGAAAAGAGACCGAGATATTCGCCCGTTCCATAGAGTGTACGAAGCGTATCCAATTTGATGGCATTACAATAACGGGGGTAATGTCTGAGAATAATGAAATTTCCCCCAATCACCACGGTTCGCCTAGAATACGTTCCTTCGTTTCTGTCTCTCTCTCTCTCTCTCTCTCTCTCTCTCTCTCTCTCTCCCTCCTTTTTTCCCCTTCCCTCTCCGTCGAACTGAGGTCTTCCATCGTCTACCACACGCACACGAATAGACACGTACAGGCAGACCAGAGAAAATGAGTAGAAACGTTTTCGAATCAATCCCGTTCGCGAGTTATTTCGCTCCCCATCGAAGAAGAATTGAGGGATCCTCGAGTGCTTCCGTTCAAGAAATGGATTCTGGTCAAAAGTTTTGGAACTTGACGATAGTTACGAAAATTCTATGCACTCCCGCAATGTTATTACATTATGTAACGCGATAAAAATTTAGAACTATTTATATATTATATTTAGAATATACTATTATATACTATATTTAAAACTAACTCATGATGATTCCAAAATTCTTCTAATTTCAAAAAATGAGTTTCACAAAAACAGTATGTAATTAAGTAGCGTAAGTATATTTCGCGTGAAAGTATATTTGTGTTATTATGTATATGTCGAATGCTGCAAAGACAAATGTATTAATATACATCTATTTCTCAGAAGAAAAATTTAAAAAAAATAGATTCTACGTACATTTGTGAATGCAAAGAGTTGATTTTGTAAGAGTTGATTTTTGATTTTTCAGATAATACAATTCTTGAATTTTATTCATTCTTACACGTGCTGATTCCATTGCAATAAAATGCATCCACTATAATCCACTTTCAAACGACAAACGACGAAAATATCGGGAGACTTTGAATTCCGAGATAGGAATTCCTTTTGACTGTTCGTCGTTTCGCTCGTTCGACGCCTCGTTTCGCCTTAACGTGAGCGCAATAATTCTCGAGCGAACTGTACGTAATGGAATATTACACGGACCATTAAAGAAACGTTAATCTTGCCCACAACAAGTTCAGAAGCGCTCGCAGGATGCTCAAACGCGGCCGGGATTACGCGCTGGCTTTGATCCTCCAACGCCCCGAAGGCGCGTACCGGAGTCCGCAGCCTCCTGTAATTTGTTAAAACGCGAAATTCTATGACGTCGCTGTTTGTGCTGGCGTCTCGTTACCGCTTAAAAGTCACGCGGCTCCTTTGACGACTTGCCGTAAAACATACTTGTTATTTAATATTAAATTGATCGTTTTTCCTGCCATTTTTCATCCCACTTTCTTTTTATATTAATAGTTGAAAGGACTGTAATTCCGTCAATAGAATATTAAATATTATATTTATAAAAGTAAATTAATGAGTGAAGAAAATGACATAAATTTATGAAATAGAAAGATTTAAAAGAAAATTTTTGTTCCTCAAAAAGTTTTTACAAATACAATATTAATTACATTAATTTCTTATTTCTTCTGATTTTTTTTCTTCTGTCTATTAATATCTTCTTTGTTACATCTATTATTTAAAATGGCCACAAAATCAGTTATAATTTATAGATATTCAATAATAATATTTTATACTCCATGTTAAACATTATATTATGAAAGACTTGCTTCCATGATGATAAAGCCATGTCACTACTTTCGCGAATTGTTTCACACGAATCGCTTTACTCTATCATCTTCCTCGACGTGGATACTAAAATTTTTGGGAAGGGGGAGGTGTGCTATACAGAAAAAGCTGCGGATGAACTCTCGACGGCTTTCTTTCACGGATAAGAGCGAGCCTTTGACATTTTTTTCTCGCGTCGATAAGAATGCTCTCTCAGTTCTACCGTCATCCTTTCTGTCCTCCTTACTCTCCAACCAGAGACTTTCTTTCGTAGTCTTTCTGCGAGGGTGACTCGTGTACACCTCGGCGCAGCTATTACGAAGGCGCGAGGGAGCAAGTCAGCCAACTTCGGGAAGGGAAGACGAGACGAGAACGAAGGAGACGTCGCGGCAGACGAGGAGAGATGGCGCAGAGTAACGTGAGAGAAAGAGAATTTAGCAACCCTCTTTCGCTTTTTACCCTAAGCGAGTCGAGAGCCCCTTAGCCACCGTTTATTGGACGCATGCAAATATCCATGGCAACGGCGGTACCGTGCCGTATACGGGAATACGGGAAGAACCAACCCCGCCTTGCCGCACCATCGAGAATGCCGAACGTGCGAGGGGTGTACACGAAGATCTTCCAGGTCGAAGGAAGAAAAATAGAAAAAAAAAGAGAGAAAGAGATATCAGAGAATTTCCTTTTGATCCGCGCGTCGCCCATCTTCAAGCAATCTCTTAATTGATTCTGCAGGAATTGGTATTCTTTTTGGTCTTTAGATGCTTTTTCAGCTGTTATCAAACGTACATGTTTCCGCTAGTCATTATATGTGACAATATGATCTAAATCTCTTGAAAGTAGTGGTAATAGAAATCTAAAAAATTCGATTACTTTTAAACTTACTTTCTTAACAAAGATATTCAGTTATAGATAATAAAATTTTGAACTATAAATGATTAAAAATCAATGAGTTGAAGATGCAATTGGATAAAGAAACTTTATTCTTCATTCAAATGAATCATTTTCTAATTTGAATTTACTTCATTTCGTCTGTCTTTATCCTAATTTATTCGCCTAGTAAAAATTAACAACTCGAGTAATGCGTAGCAAAAATAATTTATTTAAACAATTTATTTAAGATGTTCTGAAAATTGTCAAAAGAGAAGAATGTTATTAATCATTTGCTATCCACATTATAGTTGATCCAAAGGCACGATCCTTTAATTAGAATTTAGACACAAACCGTAGTTTTGTATATAGGATGGAAGTTTTAACAAAAATTTGCGAGAGAGAAGGACATGGATTTCTTATTTGTTTATCTTTCTCATTCCATTTTATTGTTTTCTTATCTATTTCTTTCTTTTTTCTTCTCTCTCAGGAATTGTTAAAATATGGCGGATCAATCAAAAGTCATTTTCTCACGTTCAGACTCTTATTAGAGGGTCTCTAACTTTAATGATACACGTTCTATCGGGCCACGTGGAGTGCGATCGCAAGACCGGAAGAACGATTCGTGTTGGGGGAGCAACGGCTCATCGGGGCGGAACCGGTTAACGCCAAATCGTCCGTCATTCGTTTGCGCGATTAACCGCCTCGTGTTAACAACATCGGCCGCGCCGCGACAAGGGGAGGAGTTTGTACGTCGTCCTGGTCGCGCGCGCCCACCCGAGTCCATCGGCTCGCATAAACATCCTCGGTACAACCAGCCGCCACCCCACAGAAAACTGATTTCCATCCCCCCATGCCGCGACTCGCGCTATCTATGTAAATGCGGTTCTGTTTTGTGTGAGTAGACAAAGCCCCCGTTGACAATACGCCTGCGCGTTTACAACCTCCACCCGCCGAGCCGAAAGTCAGGCTCCATTACGGCTGTTTTGCGACGCGCTTTGTATTGTTGTCGCCGCCACCACCGCCGCCACCGTCGCTGCCGCGCAACACCGATTCCTCCACGAAAACTTTTGTCATTTTCATTAGATTATAATCGGTTCTATCCATGAATTTTAACTTATGGATTAACCAAGATCTGATGTTTGGCGAATCTTTGCTACTTAATCTTCATTTACTGTCTGGTATTCGCATCTGTCTGATATAAAAAGTGACGCGCTTTTATTAAATTAAAACACATTTTATATCAATTTTATTACCCTTTCCACAGATTTAGTAAAAAGAAATTTTGATAATCAAATAGTTTTAAAGAAAGAAATTATTTCATTTTTTAATTAAATTTAATTTTCACATGTTGTTTATGAAGAAAAAAATATATTTTTTTTTTTGGTTATTCTCGTGTAATAATTATAAGCCAACTTATGTATTTGGGAGACCCATGCAGACAAGTACTTTCAGATATATTATTATAATTCAATTATATTATTATAATCTATTGGCCATAGTAATAATAGAATGGCCGCACTACAATTTCTGGTGTCTTATTCGAATAACGGTAAGAGAAATAATTGAATAGAATGTAGGTCGTACTTACACTCGGGATGTTGTCGTTCGTGCACACTCCCTCTTGCAACAAGCGATCTCGAATCTCCCACGCGAAGATGGACGGGCACTCACTTTTGTAAAGCGAGATCTTACTGACAACTTCTGCCGTTGCCACGCGCGGTTTGCTGCCGCCTATGGCCCTGGGCCTTATAGATCCGGTCTCATAGTACCTACAACAATAATAATTTGCGGTACAATGCGGTAGGAATACGTGGAAACGCTCAGGTCGCTATTGAAAATGAAATATATTATACGTCTATCTCTTTAAGCATATTATGATAACCTAAATACACTCGAATAATAGATACAGAGCCGATATTGAACAATATACCTTGATTATCTCTCGTGAAACAGATGTTTAGTCAAATGTTTAACTAGACTCACTTATATCTTTCTCTTAACTCTTGACTCAGACTCGGTTGTAATTTTGTGTAATGTTCTTTTAATTGAAATTTATAAAAGCTACATCTACTCGATTTATAATGCAAAACAAACCGACATGCAGGCTCATATTTCATGCACAACTGTAAGATTTGAAATAAGTTTCTCAATTGATGATTGCTCAACTTACTTAAAGTAATGTCTACAATGAAATTTTAAAGCATAAAATTTAAACTTTAAATCTTAAAGTAATAAAAAAAATTCATCAATTATTCTCCTCACATTCAACTGTGATTAGTCAATTTCTTCTAGTTAAACCAACAATGAGATTTTGGTTGAGTCTTTTCATTGGTTTAACTAGAATATTTTTCTCAGTGTAAATTTTTCGCCGAATTTTACGCCTTAAAATCTCATTGTAGACGTCGCTTAAGATATACAATGATTTAATCGGATTTAAAAACGCGATATCAAACGGAACAAGCAATATTGCAACCAACCTGCCGAGGATCTTGGAGACACAGCCGTTGCTGACCTGTAATATCCTGGAGATATCACATGGCCGTGCGCCCGAATGTGCAAGCTCGACGATCTTTTGCCGTGTTGAGTCCGGAAGTGGCCGACCACCGACGAAGACACCCCCCAGCTGGTTTACCCCGCTGTGTCCTGCAAACGACAAAAGTTGTTCGGTTATTCTTTGCTTAACAGTTTCGAGAACTGGGTAACAACAATTACGATGCAACAGATTGCAGCTAGCAACAAGTTACGATAACAACAAATTGTCTTTCTTCTGAATTATTGTTTCTTTCTTTTTGCTCTCTCTTTTTCTCTGATTCTTCCTCTTTCCACGAGCACGACGTTTGCGTAAGGGGTGTGGAAAATTCAAACGCTCCACCGCCTCCGGAGACTTTTTCGCATTTCGGCGAACAATACCGCTGTCACCATAGATCATGTATTTTCCCTCCTCTCGTCCGCGGAGACTTACCCCGGAAACCCAAGAGGAGAGGAGAAGACCGCGGGTGAGCTCTTTCTTTCTTTCTTTCTTTCCAGACTCGGCGAAGGGAAAGCGATGGGGAGGCGGAGGATGAGTACAGGGGGTTGGCCACGAGCGTCGTAACGTCAGCGAATCCCATCGTAGATAATCTTCGACTCATTGTGTCAGTGACAAGGCAGTCACACACGTCGGTGCGGGATACTCGAGAGGAACGCCAGGATGGTGTGTTCTCTTGCGCAGATATTTTATATTCCCGCGACCGCCGCGCGCGAATGCCATCCGAAGGTGGCATTTAGAGGAGAGCGCCACGCCTTAATTTTTCTCGGATAGAAACTCTGTCGTCTTCAAGGAAAAGGTAGAATTTGGAAATAAGACACAGGAAATAGATATTAAAGTAATATAAATGAAAGATATAATATGTAACATATAATATAATTTATCTAAGAAAATATATTTTTTAAATTTTAATTTAGTATTTATAATAATTAATGATTTTAAAAGAAAAAAAATTGTTTTAAATCATTAATTATTATAAATACTAAATTAAAATTCAAAAAATATATTTTTTTAGATAAATTATATTATATGTTACATATTATATCTATTCAACATCTAAAGTCAACTTTTAATTATTACTTAAATCATGTTATATCAAATCTAATTACTAGTAACTATAAAAAGTTTTTTTTTAATTTTGCACAAAGGATTTTTTTTTATCTTATATAACATACAGAACTGTTTTTACATGTAAAACTTTTGTTGAATTTTCTGACAAGTGCGGAAGAGGAAAAATCGTTGATTATATCTGACGATGAAAACATTGATAGAATATCAAATAAAATTATATTTCAAGCGCGGATGTAGCTTTCGATCGCGAGAAGAAGGTACATACGTTAGGGAAAGCAACGTCGGTTGTCAAAAATTTCTCATCGACGCTAATTCGGCGCGTCGGGCGACACACACCCAGAGGGTTACGAGGGAGATTTACGATCGTGTGCGATCGACGAAAAGGGGGCTTACGGTCGATTGACTTTCGAAAATGGGCCTGGCGCGAGAATCGCGAGCCATTTCTCGCGTCTATCTATGCGCGCCCGTCATAAATGGGCCTTTCCTTGTTGAAAGAGAATCTATTCTCCACATACGTAATATATGTACACACATAATACACACACGCGCTCGTATTATAGTGTGTATTGTACACACACTATAATAGTAAATTCGGTCACTCGCATGGTAATACACTGGATCAGTGTACATTAAAAGCTGCTTTACATAAAGTACCAAATGCAGTGGCATAATATAATCAATTTTTACATTAGAATAATACATGTATACTCTGTTCAATAATGTGACAATGTCCATAGGATATTCAATCGTTTAAAATATTCACATGTTTTTACATGTCATTTTGTTAATTTTACGTACAGTAGCTTTTAGTATCCATTAACATAACGTAATGCAAGTGATCAAATTTGTTATTTATATAAATATGTTTTCTGTAGCTAAACTAGTATACACTTTTGGAAGTTAAAATGAGATAAATGTTTGACATTTAACAAAAGTAAGAAAGAGAATGTAGTTTAGTGTCGAAATAAAAACAAACAATTCAATATAAAGTTTGTCAAACGTACGTCAGATATTATTATACCTATTTCACTTTAAATTCCAAAAGTGTACACTAGTTCAATCACAGAAAACAAACCTATTGTTCACGAATTAATGAAGGCTGAGTTTATAAGTCACCATTTGTTTCGCATCTCTATTAGATCTGCGTAAAACGGATATAAGGAATGTGAAAACGGTGAAAGCGATGAAATTCTCGCTCGGTTGGGAGGAATCCGCCGATAATACCGCGCAGAGCTCACAAATCGGCGGGTAAAAAGCGGAGCAGTGAATTAAAGAAACAAATGGAGTCTGAAAAGGAGGGCGAACACCGCGCTGCGTCGGCTAAGGGGATGGTGAGCAAATTGTTAAACGCGCTTCTCGAATGCCGACTCTTAACGAGCGATAATAACTCGCGCAAATAACTGGTACGTCTTTAGAGGGCTAGTTTCTGCTTTCTCTCCCCCCCTCCCCCTCCCCCCCATCTCTTTCGCGTCGTCCATCCGGCCATTGTGTGTATGAGCACGAGAACACCAGGGAATTACAGTTAGCTCCTCGTCGTCTCTCCGCGGATTCTGAACTGAAGGGATGTGCGTGTATGCTCGTATTAGAGCCGGTACAACGGCAGGGGTGCGCGATACTTACACCTTTAGGCAGCCTGTATTAACCGCGCGCGCGACCAAGGGGTGCGCTCGAGTGGGCATTCGGAGCCCAGAGGACGTGTTTTGATATTGTAACGTTTGTATTAAATATCAAGTTGGAAGGGTGCCGCGCCTGTCTGAGTTTCGGCGCCGTTTATTAGGACTTCATTAGTCGTCCCTTGATCCCTTCTCGCTTTCTAGCCCCAACACCCTTTTCCGTGATGCATCGATCGCGCATGGAATTTTTCCTGACCGTTTCTATAGATCTCTGAAGGGATATTGTTATTAGATTGTACACACATCTCTAGTGCTAATTTAAATTACTTAATTTTTTGCTATCGGTACATAAGTCATAATTTAAAATACCGCAGATGGGGAACGGAAAAATTTGTTTTACAGTAAATGATTCTTACAAATTAGATTTTTACATAAAATAAAACACATTGAAGATTACGCTTGTCAAAAGTGACATTGGTCCTTATGTATGACTATAATAATTAGAAGTAGTGGCAATCGCTTTGAAAATGTGTATCCACTATACTATTTCATTATCTAGTGTAGATATGGAACGACTAATAGATCAAGGATGCAACATTTGTTCTACGTTATCAAACTTAGCGCCAGTAACTCATTATAACTCATTATACAATACGCAGCTGTTTTTGAAAAGATATCTTATGCATACATATTAACGCGTATAAGTAGTATAATTCTAGTAATGTGTTACGACTATACTCTACTTTGTGTATGAAAAAAAGAAATATGTTAGAAAATCTAATCGCGGATAGTCAGTGAATTTTGCTAATCGAGGATCGATGAGCGAAGTGTTTTCAAATGCGCGCAGACAGTTTGATACTTTTGGCAGCGCACGTAGTCGCGAAAAAATGAGGAAGCTCGTTTACAAACGGGCAACAGAGCCTCGCTGACGCGACGGCTCAGACAGCACATTCATCATCCGTCCGACTTCTTCCACCCCGTTCGACTTATATAGTCGGCCTCTCCTTTTCCTTCTTGTTCTCCAGCGGGGTGATCCTCCTCTTGGCATCATGACGTAATCAATTACTGGCTCGTCGGAGGTTGCTGGCTTCTCCCACGCGAGACTTGTTCTGTTCTGATTTCTCATAACAGAATAAAGTATTCACTATTCTATTTTGATTTGATCCTGACTCATTCAAATGGGTCATTGCTTCATCACTTCTTTTTTTTTTGCATCTCGTACCAATGTTACGATCTTCATTTTATAACACACTCAAAATAATCTCTGATTTTCTTTATTAAATTCTTAAGAAAATATTTATATGAAATTGTTATATTATAAATATAAAATAAATTGTATTTTTTTTATGATAAGCATTTTTTGATAAATTTATTATAAGTTATTTAAATTATGTATAATGACATTAATAGACACAAAAAAGAGGTCACGGAATATCATTTATTTTTATTAAAACTCAGTAGATATTTCTGTAACATAATTACTTTTAATTATACATGATCGTTAGTCACAGAGATTACTAATTATGTACAGATAATTTTATGTATAGAACGAACGTAATTGATAAAAAACTGAAAAGGTAAAAAAGAGATTGTGGTTATAGAATATAGAGAAACAAACATTTCATTATTAAAATTGGCTCAATTATATCATTTGAAAGTCACATTCAAAGCTTTTAAGCTAGACTGAAGTTACAAAATCTGTAAAACTTATTTATATCTGCTATCTGTAAAACTTGAAATAAAGCTTTCATCATTATAAGGCAATAAATACTAAAGATCAATATTGTTTATTTGTACATTTAATGCAAATCTCACAAGATTAATAAAATATTGATCAATATCATTGAATCATTAATATTGACACGAATCATCAGTATTTTATAACTTTACATAATTACTATTATTGATATTTTAGCTCAGTTTTCTGCATATTACGAACATTCACAGTCAATAATACTGTCAGTATCAACAAATATTGACAATATTATTGACGGTAATCCGGATTTGTTGATTCTCAAGCATGAATATTGCTGTAGGGAATACTGATGTTCGAAAATAAAGAAATCTAGCTCACTGTCAATATTTTACATCAATCCATCAATATTAATCACATACGATCAATAATATTGTCAGCATTTGTTGGTACTGACAGTATTATTGAACGTGTGAAGTCTCTACAAGCAGTCTGTGAAGAAACAAAGTTTTGATGGTTGCCCAGAATGCAGCGTAAACTATACAAGATATTGTGGTGTATATTCCTTACTCATTCTATAACCGTCTTTTTCTTTGTTATAAAGAAAATATAAAAACTATATTCTACTTTGATTAAAGTTTCTAATAGTACTAAAACTAAAAACTTAAGAATCGATTTTTCCATCGCGTATAAATAAAAGTACGTAAAGCAAAAAACGTGTTCCATATAAAATCTCTCAATTTAGATCTAATCATGGTGGAAGAAACTTGGATCTAACAAGCTCAATATAGAGGAGAGTCTTGAGAGTTTTGAGACTTACAATAGTTCAAAAGTCAAATTTGGAACGTTTCCCATCCATTTAGCGCGACGATTTGTATATCAATGACACGGATCGATCGAATTTGGTTCGATGTGAAAACACCATTCGCCGGTCCACAAGCTCCTTCATCGACCATTGTCGCGGGTCATTGTGCATCATTGTATCGAGTTCCGCAGAAGTTGCGGAGTTGAGAACAAGCGGCAGTCTATCGTGCGGTCGATGTAGTGCCCTTCAAAGTGTGATGGCAAACGCTTATGGATGACAGTTAAAATCGGTTCAATCTAGAGCGTTGTCAGTGGTCGTGCTCGCCAAGACATCTCAATCATCTTTGCAGAAATGCGTTTGAAGGAATGAATAAACGAGGAGAGGGGGAAGGTGAGAAGAGATAGCGCGGGACACCCTTCAAACCGTTTCAGGTTCCTCAACTTTGGCAAGGAAGGTGTCGAGGGATGGCCACTTGGGCTCGAGTGTTTCGCATCATCGAGAGTGATCCCTCAAGAGAATAAAGAAATGGAATATATGCTAGATCGGAGTGTCATTTTACGGCAATTCGGAGACTATTTATACAACTTGTCAATCTTAACCTCCGTATTATAGACCTAATTCTCTTGTGTGCAGCAGAATTAAATTAATGTAAAATGTTAGGAAGAGCTTTGTTACTATTTTGATAATTAATCGCTGTCTAATAGTTTATTAAGTATATGTCATGTAATATAATTTTTTACGTACCTATTTCTCTAAAATCAATTTCGTGATTCAACAATAAAGTACTCTCTTGAATAAATATAAAATACAAAACGCGTTTCTAATTGTAATGCCTAGTTCATGGTATTTGACTTTCATTCTATAAATTTAAACTATAAAATATGAAAAGAAATTTAATCGTAAGATATATTCATTAATCGTAGATATACGCACAAACGAATCAAAAGAATGAACATAAAGAATGGATAAGAACGTTCGATGAAGTCCTCCGTGAACTTCACGGTGTCAATGATACACTCTCGAGCTAATTTATGGGATCTCATCGATACAGTAGGTTACTCCGTGAAGTACCAACAAGTTGTCTAGAATTGGCTGCCCGCGCTTTGCCATAACGCTGCTCGCACAATGCGGAAAGTCGTATGCATCATCGTACGCGACAGCGTCTATTTTGTCGGTGAAATCGTCCGATAGAACTTCTGTCCCGATTTTTCTCTTTCTCTCTCTCTCTCTCACTCGTTCTTCATGTTCGTTTCTCGCTCGTCGCGTCGTATTGAGACGCCACGACATGACGAGGATGACATGACGAGGGTCAGTCTACAGCACAACTGACCGTCAGGTAGAGGAGGAGAAAACCGCGAGAGAGCAGAGGGAAAAGCGGGAGCGCCATATGAATGCGACTGGCTACGATCGTCATAATGGCCTCATTGTTGCGGACATGTTTTCAAAATGAGGACCCTTACCTTAGCGGGGTGCAGCCCGCTTTTCCGTAGCCAGGGAGTATCACGAACAGCACAGATACCGTGTCCCGCGCGAGGAGCATAGATGTACAATGAGGACTCGAGTATTTGTTGTGTCGTTGTTTGCAGCCAATCTGCCGCGTGCTTTGACCTGCAGCGACTCTCTTTCTATCCCCCTCTTCACTTTTTTCCCTCCCTTTCTTTCTCTTTCTCCCTCTCCCATTCTTATACTCTTTTTCTCTCTTCGTTGTCGGCACGACCTTTTTTTTCCGAAAAATGCGCTCCCGACAGTTATTAGCGTTATTAATGGCTATCCATTGACAACTCGATTCATCCTCGATCACCGATTTGTATCGAAGGGGAAAGATCGACTCTGGGGACAGATGTAGGATCTTGTTCCAGGTCAAGGAATCGTCGATGATTTCGTACCGTGACACTTAGTCTGCACGCACATCCTTTAAAGTGCTAACGAGATTTCGACTTGGCGATTAGTCGTAGGTGTCTATTTACGAGGTGGCAAATACTCGTTAATATCGAATAAATTGAGCGTACAATTCCTGAGCGGATGATAATAATAATTAATAAAATATCAAATCTAATTAATTGCATCAACATATTTTCACCAAAACATAGGCACTTTAATTTCAATTAGTAAAAACAAGATTAGTTACTTAATAGAAAGTGCCTCAATTATATATACAAAAAAAAAATAAAGCGTTATTACAACCAACAGCTTATATTGAGCGGGTTGTTTGACAAGCGAACGATTTGATACCCCGCGGCGCAGTCGAGGCGCTGTTCTGCCCCGGAAAGGTGAGCGTTTCCTGGCAAGTGGAGGGCTCCTCTTTCCGGGTCGAATTATCCAATTACCTGGAGGCCAGATATATGCCGGTAAGGTCGGGGAACAGATCGGGGATCGGCGCGGTGCGGTGGCGGCGGTGGCGGCAGCCGCACGAGACGGCCGCCGTAGCCCAAAGCGGACTGGACAAAGAGCCTCGTAAACGCGTTATTCCGCGCCAACGAGTCTGTCAGAGCCGCTGTTTCCCTCTGCGAGCGCGGTGTACCAAGAGGCCCAGACTGGTCCGCGGGCAACTCTCCGGTACTAGATAGTAGGTACTGCTAACCGTCCCCTTGCGCGCGTGTCCGACGAGTAAATCATTTCTGTATACCAGTATCTCAATGTGTCATCAACAACTATGAACTCGTAATCCTTTCACGATAAAAGGAAAATGCGAATGTATTCTTACGATTTTATCATGTAAAATATGATACAAATTTTTGTTTTCCACACACTGAAAGAAAAGATTGATTGCTGCAGCAAATTTAGATGGTTAAATATGGCATAGCATTTTTAATTGGCTGCAGCAATCAAATCGAAATTCTGTACTGACATTGCGGATAGACTAATACAATCAACAATTGATTGCAGCAATCAAAAATTGGCTGTTGCAACTAATTAAAAATGCTATGCCATATTTTACCATCTAATTTACTGCAGCAGTCAATCTTTTTTTTCAGTGCACGTGTGAGATTTTAAATACGTGATTTGGATATTATCTTTATAAATACAACTTTGTTTTTTACTACTATATAAATCAATATTTACCATTGGTGGTTAAGTTCGTATGACTATGCATTGGAGACTGAAGATTTCTCATTATTTAATGTGCAATCTGACATAAAATCTTCAGAAAAGTTATGTAATGTAATGAATGAATTACATTGAAGGTGTTTGATAATTACTGTGTCATCTTTCATAGGCTAGTATAGCGAATTCAAATGAATAGAAAAGTTTACTGTTTTGCGAGTTTTTCAATAATTAAGGGGAGATGCACGTTTAAACAACAAATAATGTGTAACATTGAGTATCTTTTCTTGCCAAATCATATGCACGCATGTCTGATTCGCATGCTTGATTATCATTAAAAAGTAGAAAAGTTTCTCAATAATTAATGAAAAATTAATTATTGAGAAACTTTTCTACTTTTCCATACTTGCAAGGAGAAGATACAGTGGATTCATCATGGATTTTGATCTTCAATATGATCTACATTGAAAATAAGTTACGATGTATCCGAGCGTTTGTCGAATAGGCTTGTAAATATTTTTATCTTTATGCGTACGAAAGAACCCCATTCTAATTATACAAAAAAATTGGATCCCGATGAAATTAGTTACTTTTCACATATACTCTACTGATATAATCTCACTTACTAATCTAATCACTATGAAAGAGACACAGTAATTACCAGACATCTGTATATATATTTGTTTGTTTTGAGATATTTCGAGAGAATTGATGTTTTCTTCAAAATATGAATGAAAAATAAAGACATCTTGATTTTAGGTCTAATTATTTTATTACAATCTCTACTTTTAGAATAAAAACTTCATACTTTTGAAAGTTCGTTTCTTCGACCCAATTGCTACATTTTTTCTTTTTAATCTAACATCCGTCTCGCTTATTCTCCAATCGGGGGAATTTGAAGGAACTCGGAAACCAATATTTCCGTTAAATAAGTGAATTCGCAGTAACAATATCGAGGAACATGTGTTCGATCGTGTAATCCGCGCGATTGACGATTTTGAGGAGAAAAAAAAAGAGAGGAAGCTTAATCGCGATTGACGCACAAGGGAGATTTTCAAATCCTCATCGTGCCGTCCACGAGAATCCCCCCCCCGTTTTTTCGACGATTATTACCGAAAAATGCAGGAAGGGTCTGGCCAGAGGAACGTAGACGTAGGCCGAGGGTCGACGTATATGTGCCACCAGGAAATAAGGCGCCGTGAGGACCCTTTTAACAGAGGCGTACTACAGTACAATCGTACAAAGTGCACAATGACATCGGCTGGTTGGTTGGCATTGTGGTCGCGCACCGCTTGTTCCCATGGGAGTGCGATGCCCATGGGGATTGTGACATAATTAGATCTACGTATCGGAATGATCAGCTGTGGGAATAATGCGGCAGCGCCGTCAATCTACACGGGGATCTATGTCCGATGCAAATGGGGCACGGAATACACTATTAAATCACCGAATTACATTCAACGCGTCGGTACCTCGTAAACAAATTTTCACCATTCACGTCCGCACGAACAACTGATAGATTTCAGCTTATTACGATTTTAAAAACAAAGTGAAATAAATGAATGAGTGCGAATTTACCAGAATATTTATATTTATTGGTTAATATTTAGTAAATTTACTCACTTTTATAATTTTCACCTTGTTTCAAGAACCATAATAAGCCTTCTAATATTACATCATCTCCGTCTATATAGAAAATTTAAATTCTAGACAGCACTACACATATTTAAGTGGATCTTTAATATCTGCAGAGAAATACGTTTGAACATTGAATATTCATGAAAGAATTATAGAGATATGGAATAGAGAAATACCTGTATATGGATTCACATTCAATTGTGACGCTGGTACAAATAAACAGGATCAATAATATCTATAAGAGAAGTATATAAATTTGTATAATGGGCAGTCGCTATGTGGGAAAATACTTTTTCCCACTCAATGACGCTTTTATATTTT
>Ga0157364_1002338_pt1 | contig 17520 bp, 11 predicted proteins | sample AttsexASBM2_FD_111476 | JGI IMG/M metagenome (GOLD analysis project Ga0157364, IMG submission 111476) | Fungus gardens microbial communities from leaf cutter ant in Ribeirão Preto, State of São Paulo, Brazil - Atta sexdens ASBM2 | ecosystem: Host-associated > Fungi > Mycelium > Unclassified ... | reverse complement strand
TAGTTTGGTTGATATTTGTTTACGAAATACACTAATATAAGTTTGTTCGCGCGCGCGCGTGTATATATATATATATATATATATATATATATATATATATATATATATATATATATATCTGTCAAATGTTCACCAGATATTCGAGCTGTATGTGCAACCGGGTGTCGAGTTATAGAAAAATAATTGCGACAATCGTGCGGCAACTGCTCCTACTATGAAAGTACAAACTATAGTATGTCGCGATATTAGAAAACTGGGTGTTCTCGCATAGACACGGTTTTGATCGATAATTCACTCTTCATCGGATTCCGTTTCTTCCGCTCATAAAATCGTAAAAAAAAAACAATGGCTGCGTTCAGCAGAGAAAGTTGTTTAGGGAGCACTTCGCATTAATTGAATTATATTTTTATATTTTGAGTTGAGATAGAACCATTTCTCTAGATCTAAAAATATAATCCAATTAATACAAAGTGTTTATTAAGCTGCTTTTTTTGTTTTTGTTGAACGCAGCCAATATAACGTTTCGCAAAATTGACGTCGCCTTCATGTGTGTTATTGGAAAAAAGACGATATAAATTCTATCATCTTCTTTTACAATATATTTCTTGTAATATAACTTAAAAAACTGGTGTTTTTTAGGGTTGAACTTCCTTGAAGAAGCACCATCGGCATTTCGTAAGATCAATTCGATTCACCAATTCGACGATGTAATCCAATTCGACAAATCGCAGGTATTAAATCCATCCGCATAAAACGCGCACTTATTGATTCGTTTTTGTCGTGCTCCGATTTCATTTACTATATAAACGTTTCTGTTCTCTTACTTCCAGAACGAAAAATGACATCGATCGTTTTGGTATCGAATCGAAGTCTCTTCTTTCCCATCTTCCAATAAAACACGTCGCTTCTCTTTTTCTCTCTTTCTCATCGCGCCATATATAAATATTAAAGTTATATACACTCAATATAATAGATAAACGTTTTCGATATGATATATTAACAGTGAGCTAAGCACCGGGAAAGATTTTTTCAGATCGCGCGCGTACGGTTTTTATTTTTTCTACTTTATTGAAACTATATGTGGTCCTCTTCTTTGCTCTGCGTCGCCGGCGTCGCCGGAGTAGGATCGTCATGGAACATCGGGTTCTTCACTTCCATCTCGCCCGTCTTTAACAAAATATCGAAAGCTACTCTTAAGATAATATTCAAAATTGGGACAAACATTTAAGATTCTGAGTTCTGAGACAGAAATTATGATTCCTTGTATACGATACTCACAGATGCAAGTCCTGGGCATTCGTAAACGGTATAGTCACCCTCTTCATTCTCTTCATCGCTCTCCGCTTCCGAAAGAGAACCCGGATCCCTCGTTGCAGAAGTACGACTGCAGCAGATATTTGTTAAACATTACTTCCAAAATAATATTCCCCTATTTCTAAGATTTTTATGAAATGATGGATATCATCGAGAGATATATGTTTATTTTTTAGCAATTATATTAAATATTATAGATTATCTTAAGAATGACTACATCTAAATTAAACTCACTTTTCCATGGCAATAATTTGTTGTTTCTGATGTTGGAAATGATACATCTGAGCAGACTGGGCGAGCCTTTGATCACCGGAAGGCGATACATCTTTATTCGGTCCCGTCACACCGTAAGCAGGATACTCTATGTCCGCCGCAGCTTTCGCGCCGCGTTGTAATCTGAAAAATATAATCCCGCAAAAAGAAAATGAAACGCGTGATATTGTAAAGCAAGCTAAGCGATGAATTATTGTAATCAGCATTACCTGCACCACGTTAAACTAATCAATACTAAAGCAAACATCGCAGCTGCACTGCAACCGGCCACAATGGCTGAAAATACATACGAAATATCACGTTGAATCGCATTAATTGACAAAATCTGATAATTCTTTTACAATCAACAAATTCTTATTTCGTTTTAGTTGCTTACCAATAAAATAAATGTCATTGTTGAAGTCCTGATTTATGGGCACGCTCACCGGATGACGTCCCGCAAGTCTATCCGGTTCCGATACGTCGAAACTTGCGGTTAAATCCGTCTCCTGCTTGACATTTCGCATGTCATCTTCATGTTTTACTAATGTTCGCTCTTTATTTGCAGTTTTCTCCTCCTTCAAAGTCATCCTTGAATTGTCTTGCCAATCTAAATCATCTACGAGTTGCACAAAAAAGGAAAAGTATAATGCCATTTATAGTTTTTAAGAAAAAACAAAGAATAAAGACAGCTGACAGGAACTGTACTTGTCAACAGGTCAAAGTGATTTAAAAAGGGAGAGTTTAAAAAAAGAATGGATTAAATATAAAGCAAAGTAATTATTGATGCTTGTATAATCTGACGTAATTTAAGACTCCCTTCCAAGACTCTTAATAATAATGTTAATGTGTAAAGGATGTTCTCAAATTCGATTTCGTTTCGAAAAAAAAATTATCGTGTAAGAAAAATTAATTGTAAATAAAAAATGAAATAATAATGAAATAAAAATGAATAATAATGAAATAATTTGAATACATCAGAAATCTTGAGATTTTTTAAAAGAAAAAAATAAGAAAATGTATTTAAAAAATAATATTTTTTTTAAAGTTGATATTTCTTTCATATTGAATACACATAAAAAAAGTTAAATAATTTCTTACTTATTTTTCGTTTTGCTCAATTATTATATATTTTTTAAAATTAAAATATCAAAAAGTTCTTGTCTAATTTTTCAAAGAAATATGGAATATTGTATGTTGATAGATAAAAATAAATAAATTTAATAAATCTTGTATCCTTTTTAGAGTTATGGGCATCAAAATTAAAAGCATTACTCTAAAGAATCCCAATGAAATCAATGGAACAAAGGAATGTTCACCTGATGAAAATGATTCCTCGCTGTAATATCTGGGATCATTCGGTTTCACCGCAAACGGATGCTTCTCCTTGAAATTCGAGTCATCGAATTTATACGTGAATTCTGGTTCGGTCGCTCCCGATGCAGCTGCCGTTGCTGGACGTATAGGTGCTGCTTCCATTCCGCCCTCATGATGGAACGTTTCAATTTCGTCTATGTACTTTTTTTGGAAAGAGTCTAATGTGGACTCCATTGGATCTCTGTTCACATCGAAAATTTTTCCGTACCCGAGATTTTTGGAGAAATGATTATCGTTTTCATTCGGCTGTTTCTCTTCGGAATAAATCGGACGCTTGCGATCTAGATTGAAATAAGATGAAAGGTACTCCGGTTCCATAATTTGATTCTGACGATAAAAGTGCGTCAACCATTCCAAGAAATCCTTTCTATCGGACAGAAGTTTTAAAAGGACTTCGCGCTCCTCCTGATGGTCCAGCAGACTGTTGTGTTTCTTGTACATTGACGACAGGAACGTAGGCAGGTGCGACCGATGAAGACGCTGCTGAAGACGATGCGCCTCCAGATAACGGGCTAACTTCAGTGCAACATCCTCTGACGTTTCCGGAAGCGCATCTATGTAATGTCAGTTTGAGAAAATAGAAAGTGTATATTTCCGCATTCATCGATTCATACAATCCTCTAATTATCAGCTTTATTTCATAATACGTCAAATTCTAATTCTAACATAAAACTTGCCTTCGGTATCAAATGAGAGATGAAAGTTTTAATATATTAACATATTAGCTTTAATCCAATATTACGAACTAAAACGTGAATAGCGAAGGTTAAATTGAAGTATGTAACTTGAAATTATTATCACCGAGTTTCCTACCGCTTTTGTTATACATGTAATCGGGTTTCCTGTAGCCAACGATACGCTGGTATTCTACGATAACACTGCTCCAGTATAATCATTCGTAGGCTAGTTAAATCTTTTTAAGTATGTTTGTGTGTTACGTATACATAAAATTTTATGCTTATATATAAATCATATTATATGTCAATTGATCATAAGAATTGGAGCAAACTGTAATCGCATCACAAACAATCGCGCAATTTACTCTTGACCTTCAAATCTTAATTACGCTTCGAGGACAGAAAATACTATAAACGATCATCGGATTATCCGTTTATTATTCTCGTTTATGCAATGTATCATAAGAGGATGGAATCTTTCGATATTGTTGTATAATACGAATTATATAATACGTTTTTTGTACTACATATGTTCGAGAAATTTGAATTGTACTAAATTTTTATTTAAAAGAATCGAAAAGAAGTAAGATTCTAAAATCATCTCATACTATTTCGAATAATATTTCTCGATGGTAAAAAAAATATTCTTAATGATAAAGGGGTCACAAGATGATGATAGTTTATCATAAAAATGATAATAGTTGTTTTTATTTTGTTTCTTTAAACTTATGAATTGATACTGTTATAGAAACAATTTTTTAGATATATATGCTGTTTAAAAAACCTAGATCATCTTAATACCGTTAAAACATTCTTTGCTCCTTAACATATTTTTTTCTTTGCGAATTGATTAAGTAAATATATTTTTATTGTGCGAAACAATCAATCGATTATATTTTAACATTTAATTAATCAATTCTTACTAATTAAAAATAAAATATGACATATTTTCAAAGAGTTACAAGTGGGTCTTCTTTGTGTCATTCCCCCTGGAAACGTTGCCTCCTAAGGCCATAGACTCTACCTTACTCACCCCGATAAAAGCTGAGCTCGCCAGTGGACCAGCTCAACAGGAGCGGCATTAACGTCAGCCAAGTGCAGCCCCGTTGAAGGAGCATCCTCTCGTCGTCGTCGTCACTGCTGTTGGTCGGCTGCTGAGGGCCCTGCACAGGTCTTATCGTTTCTCTATTCGCGTCTCCATATGCGAGAGAGCACGTCACTTCATTCAGGGCGGACAGCGAGCTTGCGCGATTAGTGCGGCTTCACAATCAATAACGACCACCACACCGACTTTCACCCTTCCACACCAGTTTCGTCTTGTTCCGACGTTGCGCGAGTACTCCGCACCGCGTTCCTCGAGGACGCGCTTTTCCTCCTCTTCCGCCTCCTCTTTCTCCTCCTATTGTCGTGTACTGCGCCGGCGATTAACATGGGCGCATTAGGTGTCATTAAGCAGCTGCCATGCATCCCCACTACTCTGCACACCCGCATCCGCACATGTGAGGATTTGTTCCGTTTACAAGATTGCTGTGGTTCCGATTCATTTTGCCCGGACGTTCACCCTTTAATTCATCCATTGAATATCGGTAGAATAGAAACGTTTCTCTGAGTTCATATACTTGGTAACGCAAAGTTTGTTAACTGTATATTTCAATGGTGCTGATGGACCTGTTATGCTCCAGAACTATTGAAAGTAAAAGAATATTGTCAAATATTAATGATAAGGACGAGGCATTTTTTAAATTTATATTTTGGATTTAAATGTAATAAGGAAATGATACGTGCCTATGTCGTTCTTAAAACACAACGTTTCATTTCGTAACAATTATTTATTTAATCGAGATACAGATAATCGAAATAAAAATCATCACATCAGTCCTTAATGTTTTTGATACGGTCTCATCCTTTTGATTCCTTTGATTGTGTTTTTGAATTATATCAATTCACTATTTATTTACAGATAGTCGTAATCTTTAATCACATCGATGAACTAACACATCTAATTAACATATCACATAAATGATGATTCGACACCTTATATCCAAAGAATGCCAAAATTCTCATATTTTTATATTCTCTGCTTTTATCAATTTGATTATTCATCATAATTGTAAACAAAATAATAAGGCGGTACAAAAAAATCAATCATTTAGCTATAAATTTAACTATGCCAAATCGATGATCACACCGCCTTAATTGTTGTCCAACAAAGACTCGTCCGTTACGAGCAATCGAATCGGCTTGCGTTTTTCCTCTATATTTTGCTTTCGCCTGCGATTTATTACGCCATCGGAAGCATCCATCATTCGTAATATTTGTGTTTGGTCCGAGCAGTCCACTGGTGCAACCGAGATATCTCGTACTGCTCTAAACTTGCCACAATTGTTCAAATGCTCGTTTTCTAAGCGGAAGAAGTTCCACACGAAACGTCTATCAAGAAAACATATAAATTACAAGATGACCCAGTTTTTAATCATCATAATAATAATAATAATAATAATAATATATATGTATATATTATTATATTATGTATATATATTATTACATATAATATATACATATAATACAATATATAATATGTATTGCAGAGTTTGTAATATACATTTACAAAAACTTCATATGAAATTCACTATGAACGCCCTGAAAATTTTTCTCATAATTTTTAAACGAATTGGAACATTTTTCAGAAATACTCAGAAATATGTGAAAAGTTTACATCTTTTCTCAGAATTTTTCATACAACTGAATTCTGAAATATTCTGAAATTTCTCAGTCCATAATTTTTAAAAAATATTTTTAAAATTTTTTCAGATTTTTATAACATTAACATCAAAAATTATACTTATTAAAAAAATCTTAGAAATCTTATGATATTTCATAATTAATATATACGAAAAATTCTGAAAAAAGAAATAGATTCTCTGACAAATGTTCCAATTCGTATAAGAAATGTGAGAAAGTTATAAAATTATATAGAAATTCTGAAAAATTATAAAGAGATTCTGAAAAATTATATAAAAAATTCTGAAAAAAATGTTTACCAGGGCGTGCAAACAATTGCATAATGAAACGTCGTGCATTCAATCAAACAATATTGTACAGTAAAAAAAATGTAATAGTATATAAAATGTAATATTTTTGAAATTAAATAATAAACAAAAAATTATATATAATATATAAATATATAAACATAAAAAATTAAAATAAAGAGACAAATTTACAACGTATCAGATTGTGATCATGGGTCTCCACTAATCCAGCATTGTTATCGTTCTCGTTTACACTATCCATCAGATGGATTACTTCATCGCGTCTGGGCCCTATGGAGATATCACGCACCGCTCGGAACTTGCCTACGTTGTATAGATGCTCGTTCTCCAGTCGAAAGTAATTCCACACGAACCTTCTAGCGACTTATTAGTAAGGCACATTGATAAGCGATTAGATTAGTCAGTCTATCGTCGATTAAGTCGTTGCTTTTAACTTTTGACAATTATTTCGTTGCAAACGACATTATGATTACTGAAGATAATTTTGAGCGCGAATAATTGATTCTTAATTACATGTCAATAATTACAATCTAAATTTAAAAATAACTTTTTTCTTTAATTTATTAATTTCATTTTTTTATTTATAAATTGTGGGAATAAAGTCTAAACAATTCATTTTCAAATTCATATATAATGTTTTTGAGTTTTGTTTTTAAAGTGTTAAGACATTTAAGAATTATGTGCGTATAAAGTGCGTGCAAATCATAAACTTAAATATTAACATTTTATTAAGCATAATAAAACAACGATAAAAATCGACGATTTGCAATGATTGAGCTAGTACAACTATTTTTCAATCTTAATATATTCTCTACGTGCATTCAATATTAAAATACGAATAAAAACATATATTTACCTGAAAACTTCTAACGGGGCAACTATAGAAACCATAAGGTCCGCGTGAATATAACCCATTTCTGTTAGAGACAAAGAAAATGCCCATCCAAATCGCAAGATAAAATCTTCAACCATTGCAAAGTAGTAATAATACTGCAAAATAGAAATGCAGAATGAGCTGTGATGAATTATTAATTAAATAAACAGTTAATACGTTGGTTGTCATTAATATTATTAATATCTGTGCGTATAATATAATAGAATTTAATATGGAAAAAACATACAGGTGACGAATAAACTATCTCTTCTCTGAGAAACTTATTTTCTCCAGCATTGCTATCGAAAAGACCCCAATCCAATTTTACATCCCAAGTATACGTAAAACAGGAACTCACTACACTGACTGTCAGCCATAAGTAAAAGTAGGGATTCTCAGTAGACAATGCGTAATATTCTATTTAATAGTACAACTAGTTGAGTTAAAAAATAGATAATACTTAATTCATTACCTAAGCGAAGTACTTACTCTTGTTTGTTAAGTGCAAATAAGCGAAAATAACCACAAAGAAGCTTGTTGCATACTTGACCGCATTTAAGAGATGTGGAAAGATCTCTTTCGTATCTCGATAACGCCTGAGACATTGTGCAAATCGAAACCACGCCGGTAAACACACCACAAACGGTCTCATCGATAGTTCACGCACTATACAGGTGTCTGTATCTATTCAAAAAAGAGAAATATGGATGCGTTAAATATTGAATATCGATTAGAGATATAAATACAAATATAAAATAAAGAGGAGGAAGTTCATAGTATGAAAAAGTTATGTACAATAACTAGTGTAGCATAAATGATTCGTCGCATCTATATAATTAATTACTGACCTGTAACGTCGGTCCAAGAAGAATTCTGAATATAGAAACAGACAAAATATTGAAAATCTAGAAAGACCGTATGAAGAGAATTGAGTTGATCAGCGAGCCAAAAATCCGCGAATCCCACATAAAAGAATGGTGCGCAAAAGACGCGACCCAGAACGCGCAGCGTCCAAAATCTTGCCTCGTATCGTAGAGTCTTGGTAGGATTGAATAAAAATAGTGCCAATAGCACATAAAACAGCAACTATAAAAAACTACAATTAATTCCTTGAGAATTGTTTACACTATGAAGAATTAATTATTCGTCATTTAAAATTTTTCATAATACTCTTAAAATAAATATTTTAAAGATGACACACATTTATATAGAAATACGCGTGACCTTACTGGTTGAACAAACGGTGGTATACCCAACGTATCGCTGTATAGAAAACCCAAAATAGACATGGACCAAACTAGACCGAGTATGGTTGCCATTTCAATGATATGCTGAAATTACAATAATGAATTTCACATCAATAATCTATTTTTAATTATAAAATGTTAATACAAAATAATTTCAATTAAAATTAATATATAAGATAAAAGTGAACAAAGCACGACAAACATCATACTAGTTAGTAATAATTTAAATTTTGTTTATTACAGTTATGAGAAGACATATATTTATTAATAATATAAGAACTATTTAAAATTCTGTACAACTAATTGATAAATCTTATTTTAAAATTAATATTATCTTTTGTACTATAACTGTAATCTAAAATATGGATTTTATCTGTCATAAAACCTGTTCTGACAAATGATTGCGTGGATCAAGTTCAAATATCAGCACATGGTTTACGCCAGAAGATCTCCAGCCATAAACATTGATTCCCATCAAAAAAAGGAATTCTATCATAAGAAGTGGCCCACGATAAATTCGACATAATACCTTCCAATTTTCCTTCTTTTTATATCGCATAGCTGAAAAATTAAAGTCAATGTAATGCAAATAAAAGGGAAAAAATTTTCATTCTGCTTACCGGATAATATCACAGCAATAAAAAGTATGACAAAAGCACCGGAAAAAAGACCGACTTTAAATGTAATCCAAGGAGAGAGCTGTTCTCCGAGTGGAGGTACTCTGAGCCGTTTCATGGCTCTTTGACGATCGCCATGTTCCAGATCTCGAGTGACTACAGCCTCGGTCTCTGCAATCAATCTATCTATATCCTTCCGTGTATGGAAAATCGCCGTATCAACATGTTCTGCACGCCATTTGCTACCAAAGTCTACATTCAAAAGCTACAAAATATTATTACTTTATACATATCTCTTCATATCTTACTTACTTACTTGTGTTTCTCAAACATAAACACAAATTCACATACACAAATTCATAATTTTTTTTTATTCTGCATTTAAATTAATTGTATACATAAATTGCAAACATAAAGTTAAATAAATCTACATACTTTGTCATGTTTCTTCAAAATTTTTCGGAATCCAGTAAAATTCAAGTCTTGGTAATTTTGAAGTAGAATAAGAAAAAGATAGAATTCAGAAAAGGCTAATTTTAACTCTTGAAGTTTGCGTGCCGATACTGGCTTTTTGTGAAGGATGTGACTGCGATAGCGTGCCTTACGACTTTGGGCATCCTCAGAAACTGATAAAATCTCACTTAGTTCGTTGTTAAGTGTGGCAAATCTACGTGTAGCTTCTGCTAACTTTTCTGAAAACAGAACATGCTTTTCATTTTGCACTTAAATAGCTATTATGTTAGATAAAAGTATTTCAAATGTCAATTGATCTTACCAGAATAGAAGGTATTTATTTTTGTCAGTTCCTTATCACAATAATGGAAAAACTTCTCATCAAATTTGCTGTAGAAGCTATCTAAAACGTATGGTTCGCTTACATCTGCGGATGGAGCCTGCTCTACTGCAGCATACAGCAGAGCCTTCATTTCCTGTGTATAATTACATGACACAAAGTATTATGTAAATTTCTTGCAATTAGTTGACACAATAAATCTTAAAGTACAGGAAAAGAGAAAAGTAAAATAAAGATTGCAATCGCTTAAATAACAAAAATAATTAATATTGTATATATAAAATATACAAAAGATACATGTATACAAAAATAAAATGGAATGTAAAAGAAAAATATATACATTATAAGAACTTTTCAATATTGAAAGCACACCTCGTAGTTGATGTATTGTTTTCTCCATTCTGGTGTGATGTGAGCGCTTAAATGTTCCGCGAATTTCATGGTGAGGAAGAAAAGGTAGAAGAGGAAGAAGAAGACGTCGTGTCAACGATTACACGACGAATCTACGTAAACAGGATACTTGAATTGACATATACTCATCAAGATCGTATCGAATTATTTTTAAAGCCCTAGATTCGTCAGGCAACGCATGTTTCGCAGATATTGTGTACTTGTAGGTTATGTCGCGTCATAACCTATTTCGTGTGATTTCTTTACAAAACTGGCGCAATAACCGAGACTTTTTCGCAGCGTTGTTACAAGATATTACAAATTGTTTTTATATATATCGTTGTGTTCTGTATTTAAAAATGAAGAAAATTTGTTGTGAAGATTACGACACATAATAAACAATTTGTGATTCACGTGTATCATATATTGTACATAAATTTCAAAATATTTTCTCTTGTTTTCATACAATACATTCAAGTATTTTGATGAGAAATATGCTGAGGAACGTAAACTGATTGTTAGATCGTAAACGTAATTCTTTTAAGTGTAAATATGGTAAAGTTAATTGTACTAAGAGTGCGTTGCATAAAATTTACATCTTTACGATATGTAAGTACGATATGACGTCTATAAATTGAATTTATATATATTTAAAAGAATTTACATGATAATTTACATGATAATGAGACCTGTCTTCAGTTTTCAGCAAAACCAAAAGTTGTACTTAGTGATACAGTATTTACTTCAGTCTCTAATAATGAAATCAAATATAAGCATCATCCAGGTATTGTTATTCCTAGAACACCAGTGTTTCCACAATGGGCAATAAAAGAAATACAAAGTATCTTAAAAGGTATAAATTATACAATGCATACACATTTAGTTCTTACATTTAAAATATTTATAGAATATTTTGTGATTAATTATTACTTTGTAATACTATGCTTTTAGAGAGACAAATAGTCTTGAAAAAAATTAAAGAGAATACAAAGAAATTAATACATCACTTGAATAAACGTCATCCACCATTAGAACAACATGAGTTACTAGCAAAATTTCAGAAAGTAGAAGAGCGTTTGAATATTAATAATCATGATAAAAAGATATCGATAGAGGATATAGATTTCCGTAAAGATAGAAAGTCCAGGATGATTTTGAAGCAAAATGTTTATAACTGGCAACCAATACACTTCGATAAACTCACTTCCCTGACGTACCTGGTCGGCAGAGGCGTTCAGAATTATGCGGTTTTGCATAAAATTTTCAACGAAATTAAATTTCGCGACACGGATTTCAGACCTCAAACATTGTTTGACTTTGGTTCTGGTGTTGGCACAGTCATGTGGTAAATATAAAAGTGAACTATATTAGATGATGTAAAAAATCTAGAATATTTAATATAAGATTGATTAATATAACATTAAAGAATCTTTTTTTTTATTCTATAGGGCAGCTTCTGAGATCTGGTCAAAAACGTTAAAAGAATATTTTTGTGTTGAAGTATCAGAATTCATGATTGAATTGTCGGAAAGATTAGCGGAAGCTGCCAAGCCAAAGATCAAAGAAGTTTTTCATCGTCAATATTTTCCTATCTCGACGAATGTAAGAGTAATATGAAATATTATACACATTAAAGTTTTGTTCAAAAAATATATAATTTGATATATCTCTGTTATTTTTAGCAAACATATGATATCGTAGTGAGCGCGTACACTTTGTTTGAATTACCGGGTATGGAATCACGTATTAATACAATATTAAACCTTTGGGCAAAGACTAACAACTACCTGATTATTGTAGAAGAAGGAACCAATGCAGGTTTCAAAGTAGGCATATTCAATATAATTTTACTTTCTATATATATTTTGTAAAATTTTCATCCTTGTTCCTTTTTTTTTGAAAGCTAGTAAATGAAGCACGAGATTTCGTTCTCAAATACGCAAATTCGAAACGTAGACAAGAAACGCAATTTGCTCATGTTTTCTCACCTGTAAGTATTTATTAGAAATCCGAACGTGATTGATTGTGATGATATTGTTGAATGCATTGATTGTCTCTTAAATCTGTTATATTATTGTTGCGATTTAGTGTCCACATGATTTGAAGTGTCCAAGATTTGCCACCGATGATACTCCCTGTAATTTAAGCGTTCTTTATCACCCATTGCAATTTTTGGGCGGTCGACAACACAAATCAGAGCTATATTCTTATGTTGTGTTAAAGAAAAGTAAGTAAGGTTGAAAAATAAAAATAATAAAAATTGTTATTTAAATCACGTCTTATAAAAGATATGATAGAAATTATATATTGGCACTAATTATTAAGTTTTATCGAGATGTGTATATCCTTTCCAATACAAAAATACAAAATATGTTTCTTTTTACAGGTAAACGTCCTGAGAATGATGAGCAATGGCCAAGGATCGTGCGAGCTATATTAAAACGTTCTAATCACACGATCTGTCGCATGTGCACCAACAGTGGAGAACTGAAAGAGGAGATATTTACAAAATACAAGCATGGAAAGTATGTATCTATTAAATTGTGTTTGAGTATACAATTATATGAAATGTTTTTATTGTCAGGCATATGTACCGTTGTGCAAGAGAGAGTGAATGGGGCGATAGATTACCTTTACATTATGAACAACAGCAAGAAAATTTAGAAGAAACTGGAACAGTTACTAAAACGGCTACTGAAAATAAGAATAAGGAAATTTAAATGAGGAAATAAAGTTTTATTAAACGTTATTTTTGTTGTTTTTTTATTTTATATATATATATATATACATTCCTTAAACTTTATTAAATAAATATAGACTTGATGAACAATAAAAATTTCAATTTATTTAGGAAAATTGTTAAATAATAATCTACATATATTGTTATAATAAAGGAATAATTATATAATATTAAGGTTCACATGAATATCAATTCAATAATATTAATTTAAATGACTATTCGAGCCGTGCTGGATATTATTTGCGAATTTTTTCAATAAAATAATTTATTAATGTAATAACTATAAACGTTTCAACCTTTTAAACTTAATCATCTTCAGTGATCTTGTTCTAGTAAATTCTAATCAATAACCTAATGTTTTATATTTACAATCTTTCTTATACATCAAGATTGTACTCTTTAGTATTGTATCAAATTGAAAATCAAGGATTGAGTATTCATAGAAACATAATCAGCAAGTTTAATGTTTCAATTTGATACAATGATTGAGGAGTCATACAATCTTGAATTGGACAGTTCGAATGAATTTCAAGAGATCATTTGACAAAATATGAAAATAAGAATATTGCTATTTATACATTTGAAGACATATGATTTCCTCGGATTGATTTGAACGTTATATATAAGAAAGAAGAACGTTATATAAGAAAGTCTGCGAATAAAACATTAGATAATTAGAATTTATTAGAACAAGATCACTGAAGATGCCAAGGCCAAGTTTAAAAGGTCGAAACGTTTATAGTTATTATATTAATAAATTATTATTTTATTGAAAAAGTTCGCAAATATTCAGCGCGGCTCGAATAGCCATTTAATATTATGGAATAATTCTAAATAATATACAGAATTCTTTTTTTTCCTAAGGTTTCAATTATTTTAAAGTAATATTTATATTTGCTATATTAAATTGTATATTGCCGAAATATTGTAGATCATCAGATTTTTATCAAAGTTTTCCTGTTTCAACATTAATTTAAGACTCGCTGATACATTATATTGAGGCTAAAGCATTCATTTTACGAGAAGCGTATATGATGAAGAGGGGCATTTAAAAGCAGACCGAAGACTGGTCCACGGTCAGTCCCGCTTATACAACGAACGAGAAAATTTCTCCACAAGTGCAAGGTAAGGTAAATTCAAAGTTCGTAAAAGGAAGTGCGTAAAAGGAATTCTCCTTCATCAATTTTTTTTGTAAACTTTTTTCTTACGGTATATTAGCAGAATGATTTTTAAGTAATGTATAGCTTTATTTATTTGTCCGATGTATGAAATATTTATTAATTTAATTTTTATAATCAATAAAATTTATTATTGTGTGAAAAGAATAAGTGTTATAAAGACATATAAAAATATTATCGTCAAATTCCATTATTATATTTCAAATACTAGTAAAAAATTTTAAGTTATTAATTTAAAGATATCGACATTAAAAAATTTACGTTTTTCTTTTTAAATCTTATACATGTAATATTGTAAAAGTAAAAGAAGATAATATGTGCATTATACCTTAATTAAACTTTGAAAAAATAATTGCAACTTTTAAATATAATTTTCAAATAAAATAAGTAAATTGAACTGTGTGCAAGTATTTATAATAATTCGAATCAGTGCATTTTATATATTTCAATTAATCTTTAAAACAATTTAAAAAAAAGGATCGCAATTAGATATAATTTACAAATAGCATATATGTATACAAATGTAAAAATTATAAATATGTAAAATAAATATGTAAATTGAAATATATGCAAATGTTTGTAATAATTCGAATCAGTGGATCGTACACGTTATGATTCTCCGAATGCATCAAAAGAATGTCAGCTTGAATTCCAAAGTGAATGAAGTTGAAATAAGAATTCGAAAGCGATGATGAGTACCTTAAAAATAAAAGTGCTAAAATATGCTTCGATTACGCAACTTATGGGATAATAAGGGTGACGGCGCATTTGCGCAAGTAATGTGCCGATTCTTCCGTATGCAACTTTCTCTTATGAGAGTACAAGTGTTTCACTTTTCTCTCCGAAACTCGTTTATTGTACGCGTACTTGTGCGTATATTTGTATCAATGTGTGCGTATATCCGATCAGGAATACAAAATACCGATGTAAATACCGATTGCACGAACTTAATGTCTAATAAGTAGACTCAAAAAAAAATTGAGAGAAAATATATTTCCTGAAATTTATACTTTTTATGAAACAAATCTGTTTATTACAATTATTGGGTATGTTTTTCTTTGCTTCTTTTATGTTATTTTTAACTCCATTTTTTTTTAAAGCTAATATCACTAAATAGAAAATGCACATGTTAATCTTACGTAAATTCTGTGTATTTTTAGAGAGAGAGAGAGAGAGAGAGAGAGAGAGAGAGAGAGAGAGAGAGAGAGAGAGAGAGTGTGTGTGTGTGTGTGTGTGTGTGTGTGTGTGTGTGTGTAATACATGTAAAGTATATATAATATAAAATTGAGAAAGAAAACTATAAAGAATATTTTGCGTATTATTTTTATCTCCTTTTAATATTTATTATAATATTATGTTATGAATATTATATGTTACAGATTAGATTTCTAAAATGTTCGCCACAGCGATGCTACTGGCAATAATCGTACTGTTATTGCTATATTTAAGCTGTCAAAAACCAAAAGGATACCCACCAGGTAAAAGTCGAGTCTTGTTAAAAATCCTTTTCTTCTTGTTATTTTATATAACAAATATTTTTTATTATCTTCAGGTCCAAGATGGTGGCCTATTCTGGGTTGTGCATTGGAAATAGCACGTATCCGTCAAGAGACTGGATATCTCTTCAAGACTTGTTCGACACTTTGCAAGAAATACGGTCCTGTAGTGGGCCTAAAGATCGGCCAGGATCGCATCGTCATTATGAATGATCTAGAGAGCATACGAGCAATGCTGACTAACAAGGATTGTGATGGCAGACCAAACGGACCATTTTATAAAGCCAGAACTTGGGGTGTCATACTGGGTAAACTGTTCTGAACTCTGTTCAGAAAACAAATAAGATATATGTTGAATTTTGAGAGATAATTATATAATAACTTGTAATCAGGTCTCCTCGTAGTAGATGATAAACTATGGGTGGAACAACGACGTTTCGTCATACGACATTTGCGAGATTTTGGCTTTGGTCGTACTAGCATGCTCACAATCATCGAGGATGAGGCATTAAAGTTGGTAGAACATTTCAAGGAAATGCTTAAAAACCGCTATAATTATGAAACTGCTGATGCACGAAAAATGACAACGATAAATAATAACAATATTGGTCAGATATATAAATTGCAGAAAGATCCAAAAAACAAACTGAATGAATTGAAGCTATATGACGAATTTCATATATTCAAGGATAAAATCTCTAATCGTAAACCTCGTACAGTGGCAGACTTGTATATGAAAGCCGAAGCATATGCAGAAGTCAGAAAAGTCTCCCAATCTGCAGGAATGATCATATCGATGCACGACGCCTTTGGTGTAACTGTATTGAATACTCTTTGGAGGATGATGGCTGGTAGAAGGTTCACATCGATCATGTGGATTATTCCTATCCTTTCACTAGATAAGATCTAAGGAACATATAAAGAATTTATTATTAACGTTGATAATTTCTGTTTTTTACAGGTATGATGCTGGCGACAAGGAACTTACGCACTTACAACGAATTCTCACAAAGCTTTTGAATGAAATCGATATGATCGGCGCGCCTTTCGGTCACTTTCCATTGCTACGTTTTATCGCGCCGGAAATGTCCGGTTATAAAGCATTTGTAGAAACACATCAGGAACTTTGGGCATTTTTAAAAGTGAGTAGACATGTATTATCGATGTATCATTAGATCATTTTACGAACAAGTGTCTGGATGTTCGAAGATAATTATCGAATAAAAATATAAAAGAGAGCTACGAGCCTAAAAACGAATACTTTTAATTTAGATAGTTAAAGCATATAAACAAAAACAAACATTTTGTCATTTTCAATGTAACAACAAAAAGTCGATTATAAAATCTCTCTTAACAATAAGTTAAATATATAAAAAATATATAATGAATAAAATTGAGATCTAAAGTATTAAAAAATTATTAAATCACATAAAAATCTAATTAATTGCAACTATTGTATACAAAAAGTATTGATCCAACCAATATTAAATCGATTATAAATACGTGATATTCTTC
>Ga0157364_1002337_pt1 | contig 17521 bp, 5 predicted proteins | sample AttsexASBM2_FD_111476 | JGI IMG/M metagenome (GOLD analysis project Ga0157364, IMG submission 111476) | Fungus gardens microbial communities from leaf cutter ant in Ribeirão Preto, State of São Paulo, Brazil - Atta sexdens ASBM2 | ecosystem: Host-associated > Fungi > Mycelium > Unclassified ... | reverse complement strand
GCGTGTATATGTGCACGTGCATTTTATCAGGGACGGACATGATCTTTGACTCCGTCATGGCGTCGGTTTGAAAAATTTATGGCGCCTGAATTAAAAAAAGAATAACTACAACAGAGTTTTCTCCTTTACCTCTTTACAGAATCCTTATCCTGTCTCTATTCCTGTTAGCATTTTATCTTTGTTTGCTTTTTTATTATTCTTCATAAATCTCGTAAATCTTTCGTAAATCTATTTTTGGAGAAGATTTTTGGAGATTTCAAGGAGAAGGAAAAAAAATTTCACTTCTTCAATGAGAAGGATAAAATTATACATTCTACAATTTTTTATTTTTGTTAAATCTTGGACCTTTTTTTAAATCTAAATAAGTAAAGAGAAGCTCAATAAGTAAGCAAGAAATCTATTAACAGAATAAAGTGGTCAGAAATAGAAATAAAAAATGGTAAATGTTGCGTAAATAGTACAAAATAGTCTACTGCGATATTTTCGCAGTATTTTTTTTATATTTTTAGCGATTGTAATACTCACAATATGCGTACGTATACATAAATACATATACCCTTGCAGTTTTTATTTGAAATGTAAAGATATTAAGGACGTTTCGGTACGATATCAGCTAAAAAAATCAGCAAAAAAAAATCATCTAAAAACTGATATTGGTCAATATTGGCCAAACAATTTTATTGTAAATACACCCTGAAATCGACTGCAAAAAAAAAAACAACAAACTATTTGGTATTTAATCGAGCATTTAATGTAAAGCAATTACTATATATTTTCCTGCAGTTTTAGATAAATAACTTTTAAATAAATGAATAAATCCAAATAAACTTTTGCACGAATATTTATCGGAGTTTTATTAGTATGCATGTATAAAAAATTTGATTTAATTCCTAATGCTGCTTTTTCATCAAATTTACAAATAAATACAACAAAACGCGATTTTGCATAGATAAAAGAATCAAGGCATACTAAAAAATTAAATATTTTTTAAGCCAATAAAAGAATTGCTCAAATTTTACACAAATATACTCTAATATAATCTAATATACATCAATAAAATAATTTATGAAATTTGTATGTTTTTAATAATATTTTAAGTTGAAACACATACATCCTTGAACAAAATCTCTCTTTTCGTTTGTCTCCGTCTCTCTCATTTCTATTCATACAAAATGAATCTGAATAAATTAATCAGTCACTAAATTAATTTCTTTTTGCTACCGCTATAATTGAAAATACTTGTCACTGTCCTCTTCGATTTTCAAATAAGCCTTTTTCTATTTATGAAAGAGAGAAGAGCTAAAAAACTTAACGTCTTAAAATTTAGAGTCAATAACAGGTGACTCAGAAAAAAAAAGAAGAGATGAGAGAAAGAAAAACCTACGACCTACGCATCGAATCCGCTCCCGTTCACTTTCTACGCGTTTTATGCGGCTCGCGAACCGCCGCGTGTGCGTGCTCGTGGGAGTGTCTGAAAGAGTCCCGTGTGGCTTGGTGTGCGCGGTGGAATCCTATCTGCTTAAAAATCGTCTGCGTACCGCTCACTTGGTATCATTCACGAGGAGAGGACGACGACGTCCGGCTTAATGCATTCTGCGTGAGATGGAAGCGACGACGACGGCGACGAGGATGGGAGCGATCAATCGATCGATCGAGCTGACGAATGTTACCGTCCGTCCTCGTCGGATTCTCACACGGTTCGACCTGATCCTTATCGCCGAATGCGGGATACAAAGGCGCGCAGGTGTGCCGCGTGATAAGCTGCTGCTGAAGGTGGCGCGTTCTCTCGCGAAATTTCGAGTTTTTGTAAAATGATGTGTGGAAAGGACAGTTTTGTTCAAGAATCTAAAAATTTAGCTGAATCGATCTGAATAGATCTGAAAATAATTTTGTTGGGTCATCAAAGTAATTATATAAGTACATCTAGTTAATTTTTTGCTTTTTTAATAAATAAAGTCTTTTTAAGTAGAATTTTTTTTAATTATCTCTTTTGATTGATTGATAACTTTCGAGTTCTTTAAATTTTCATGGATTGAAACATGGAAAGAATTATGATGCTAAAGTATCTCAAAATTTAACTGAATACAGATTTGAAGATAAATATGTTGAATCATCAGAATAATTATGTAAGGATTTTCAAGCATGATGAGCAATGTTGTAAGAAGTTTTGACATTCTATCAATCGATGAGTCTTGAGTAATTATATCGATGATCCGACAAAAATATTTTCAGATCTGTATCTAGCTAAATTTTTAGATACTTTATCATAATCATTTATTCCGTGTTTGATTCATGAAATTTAAAGAATTCGAGAGTTATCGATTAGTTCGATCAAGAGAGAAGATTTAAAAAATAACTTAATTAAAAGGACTTGAAAGAAAGCAGAAAATTAATTGGGCATTGCTTCTTTTAATGATGATTCGATTTCTAATATACTTCGGCAATTAGGTTAAGAAGGTACTCGTAATATGGAGTAATAAGTTATGAAACGAGGATCTAGATATTGTGAAAAGCAATGTTCTAAAGAAATTGTGGAAAGAGAGAGCTAAGGAATTAAAGAGGAGCAAGGAGAGATTTAAATATAGTTAAGTATAAAAAAAATTATTAGGCAAAGAAAATAAGAAGCAAAGCTAGACTTTGCGTGAAATTGATACAATAACAGAGTACTCTCTAAATCTGAATCAGTGGATAATCAGTGTCAAATATGTCACTGGTAATCAGTGAATTAAATGTGTCCCTAATCTAGTTAATCTTTATTGTGTGATCTAACTAACCTTGTTTTAGTGCTTAAATTTAATGAATACAATATTAGAAAATTGAAATTAACGTGCATATGTCAGTATTTTAGTTATATAATGCTCAAACATTCCTTTTTTTTTAGTTAAACTTCACTGATTATCAGTGCTAAGTATGCCACTGGTAGTCTATCCTCTGATTTAGAGAGTACGTGCGATAGATAAGAGCGGGTTAAAAAAAATTAAAATAGTTTCGTAATTTTAAGAGTAAATCAGATATAAATAAATCGTTTATAGGAGTCTGTTGCGTAAATAATATATTGTAAGGCGATAAGATATAATTCGCAAATCATTGGAAAATATTTATTAATTCTGTAAATAAAAAAGAATATGATATATATAGGATAAGAAATGTATGGAAAATTAGATTTAGATAACAATAACTGATATTTTTGCTAGAGATTTTTACTTAATCATAAATAACATAAAAAGATTAGGAAGTGTGAATGCATGTTAAGAGAAACTGTAAAAATGACTTCTTCTAAGCTGGAGAATAAAATTTCTTCTAATTTGATAATTAAAAATATAAATATTATAGAAACCGGCGTGTGCTTTTTTAATTAGAATTAAAATTTAAAATAAAATCATGTATGTGTATCATATCTCAAAGCATTATCGAAAATATGAAAATTGCATAGACTGTTCTATTATTATGTCTGAATTTTCTGTGTAAAATTTGAGCACAATTCTTTTACCGGTTCAAAAGTTTTTAAATTTTTTGTCAACTTCGATTCCTATGTAAAATTACGTTTTGTAGTACTTATTCGCAAATTTAATAAGATCGTAGCATTACGAATTAAATCAAATTTTTTGTATATACTCATACATAAAACTGAAATAAATATTCGTGCAAAAATTATTTGGATTCATTCATTCGTTAAAAGTCATTTGCCTAAAATAATCATTTCGCTGCTAAAACTATTATAGCTAAATTATTTGTTTTATTTTTCGATTATTTTAGGACGTAATTATAAAAATTTTTTGACATCAGCTGATATTGGCTCTTTTACTGATTTATTCTCCAATACTTTTAGTTAATATTGTACAGCTAAAACATTCTTATAAGCTTCTGCCATTAGTGCTTCGGAGGAAAACAATTCGAGAAACCTTCATTGCTTAGTTTTTGTCGTCGTAATTCTAAAATCACATCGTGTCGCCGTATTTTCGATGTGACAAGATAGAATTTACTCCAGATTAATCGAAGGTCCATTCCTAAATCTATCCACATATCCCATGCGATGCGTGTGTGTACGCGAGTGTATGTACGTAGAAGTCCGTGGACAGATCCGACGGTGCAGTACGTCGTCCTTATGCCGGTACGTCGCGTCCGGTACTGGCACGATGCAATATGCACGCGATCCGAGACTCGATAATAAAGGGAGTCTTATGCCGGCGAGTGTGTGTTTATGCGGGGCGCGAGAGGTTGAGTGAGAGCAAGACAGAGAGAGAAAGAGAGAGCGGGGTGGGAGGGGGGTGGGGGTGGGAGAAACGTTATCGGTATGCGCAACGCTGAAGAAGAAAAAGAAAAAGAAGAAGAAGAAGAAGAGTGGCCTGGCGAGAGGAATGCTCACAATGCTGTAATTTCAGTGTTTGATCTTCCCATCTCTCTATGGGCATATTATGTGGGTACTCTCTCTTTCTCCTTCGACGTACGCGCGCGCGCACTTACGTGTGTGGGTGCGGGGAGGTTGGTTTTATTTCACCCGCATTATTATTCCGTTGGAAGATCGCGCGCCGATTCCCTCCTCTCGCCGAGTCGAGTCGGAGCCGAGGCGAATCTCCGCGAGTCGCCGCTTATTTATGGATGGATTCTCTTTTAACTTTCGGCAGAGTATCTCGTTCGTCGTCCTTACCGACCTTCACCAGATCCTTCCTCCCGACGAAGAGGTGTCCTTACGCGGTACAAGTTGTGTGCTTTACGCGACGTTTGACCGTTTAAAAAGGCATGGAGAGAAACAAGGGCTACTTTATCTGATCTATCTGGCACTTCAAAAGCGTGATGCTTTTTTAACGGCTACTGGCGCGCCAGTATCTCACTTCCCTAATCGGGAAGTATCACGTATTTTTAGAAATGCAGAAAAAAATGCTTCAGCAGTAAAGAGTAAGACGCTAGTAAATTGAGATACTTCGAGTGCCACTGTTTTATAGCTGAGAATTTTTCCTTCTTTGAAACCTGTTTTTTTTTTTGGAGCGAAATATCGCTTCCCTATTTTAAAAGTGACACGACTAAAAAAATGTAAATCTCGAATTATCAGCATGAATTAGGTATACACATCATTAATCGTCAAAAGTGAACTAATTTATTACCTTAAAAAATCGTCATTCTTATTAGTTTAAAAAATTGTAAAAAAAGAAGCTTTTAAAAACCGTGAAACGGAAATGACAAAATCTTGCCGATATTATTTGATTAGACAATAATTTTCTGTTAAATTGAGAAGTAATTAAAAATTGGTTCTTTTCTGAAAAACTTATTAGTTTTTTTGAGTTATGTCACTTTTTGAAGTAAGGAAGCAATTCGAAGAATATAAGTATTTAAGTCAAACATATTATATTTGACTTAAATACTTACATTCTCCGACGAAAGATGTAATTGTAGTTTAGTTTTTAAAGGAATAAATTTTTTCTTAGTGTAGTAAATCCAAATACTTAATTAATACTTAAATATGTATAATATCTGGATCATTAAAACGATTTAATGTAAACAATAATCTAAAGCGATTGTTATATCAATTAAAGTCACTTATTAATTACATATTTTACAATATTGTTTTTTAAAAATCATTATATGTTTATAGATTAACTTAATATTTTCTAAAAAAACATAAAAAAGAATTTAAAAAAATAGAAATAGATTTTCAATCAATAAAGAGAATTATTATAAGAAGTTGAGTTTTATTTTTTTGTTATTGAATGAGTAAAAATTCTAGGAGATTATTCCCGGTAAAAAAAACTTAATATTGGTATTATTAATTTATTTTTATTGATTATCTTGATAAATTTCAATTTTAATACACATGCCAATTAAAAATAACAAAGTATTATTTAACAAAGGGATTGGATTACCATTGTTCCTTTGATATCTATCAGTGTAAGATAATTATGTATAAGACGCTCAAACTAGTTGCTAGAATTTTTCAAAATTTTTTGCAGCATTACAACAAAATAATTTTCAAATACTTATCTAAATTTTAAGATACTTCGGCAAACTCGTTCTTTTCCTGTGGAGTTCGTCCGACATACAACATGACGACGGGCATTTGGAATTCCTAGAAGTCCAAGTATCAGGCGACTATCTCAGAGCGCGTAATCAGTCCATCGTCCGGTTGCCCTCTTGTCATCCTTCCTCCCCCTTCTTTTTCTTTCTCTTTCTTCTTCCCATTTCTCCTTAACTCGGGGGAAGCCCCTTTTAATGGTTATTCGCCCGATGGAAACTTTCCTTCCATTGCACTCATTATTGCTATCTTCGTCTGGCTGACCATCATCATCAGCTGATATCCTATCGACGACGGTCCTCGGCGGTTTCTCCTTTTTGTTCCTTCTTAAAAAGCAAACGTGACGAACGTCATTCATCTCTCTCGGCTGCTCTCGCTTCGCGTCTTAATTGTGTCGACCGCAAAGATGAATAATCGTTGAACCCGTTGAGACAATCGCGAGGAATAATGGAGACTTTGGACGTATTAACGATAAACGCGCGATAAACGTGCGGGCCGCGCATTTTTATCCGCGTGAGAGAGAGATGTGATTTAATATTTATAATTTAATTCGATTGGAATTAATTTGCTCGAGTGTGATTTAAAAAGCTACAGGCAAAAGGCGCAAATAGCGATATAATTGATAATTTGAATCGTGTATCAACGCGAAATGAGGCGGCCACGTTTATTAACGTTGACCTTGAAGAGCGTAAGAGTGAATGACTAAACGTTTGCAATAAGAAACGTGTTGCACACACCTGAGATAATAAGGCTGCAACTTATAAACGATGCGCACACAGGACGAATTAATCATGTTCTACAATCGCGATAACGATCGACCTTGAAGCTTCATTCGCGACAGAGTGTCTCATTTTTCAATGTCTATTGTCTAAAAACATATTTTGGAGTTTGTGCTGAGAAAGAACTTCAAGTCGCACGAGAAGGTGAAGTTTGCCAGGGTATGGAATTATTCAATTAGATTTCTATTGTGTTTTCCATGGAGAACGAAATAATTCCGATCCGAAATCCACTTGTTCCATAATAGGTGTCCAGGTGAACCTTTTGCAAGATTTCGGGGATTTTTGAACGGCGATAAGCGACTTTTGATGAGATGGCTGGATCCTGTTGATGGATAATATTAGGAATGAGGTTTCGCTGCTTCGCCATTATGTCGGTGGTTCGAGCATCGAATAAGTGCGCGTGAGCAGTTTGAAGAAACATATTATCGCTCAGATAACGATTATGAATCATGGAAATTACCTATTTACCTCGAGGTCAGTCGCGTTGCTACACGCGTCTCTGGCGCGATGCACCACTAAAAGTTCCTTATCGCTCTCAAATCGCCGCGTGATCCCTTCTTATCGAAGCACGAGACTGGGGACCGCGTATACAATTTATGTCCCACCGTTAATTTGCATTTATTTGGATAAACGTTGCGGCTCCTCCTTGTCCGCAAGTCGTGCCGCAAGACATTTTTCTCAATAAATTCTTTAATTTTTTTAAGACCTCATTAGCATCTGTATTAAATTGCTCGTCAATTTAAATTTGTGGTACTACGTATCCAGCTCTAATATAGGACTGTGCTTCGAGATCGGCTAATAATCGGTTTCGGCACGTAATTTGGAATTGGAAATATCGTAAGATTCAGGGAAAAATAATATTAGGCTTCAAGATCCGCTTTAACTGAATATAGCTTGCTTCGCTTAATTATGTGTTGATATAATTTTGTGCTTTTACACTCCTTACGATTTATATACTTTTTATCATACTTATATTTTATCTTCCTTTATTTTATTAATTAACGGAAGCGTATATTGTTGGAATTACATTATCATTCATTCTAGATAATTGTTGGAATATTTGTGGGAGTATATCAGTGATAATACGTATGTTAGTCGTGTTCAAGAAAAATATATTTTAATATTCCTTTCAATTTATATTTTTTATCATGCTTATATCTTATTAATTAATGAAACGATATACCTATAGAATTATATCATATTATATTGTTAAATTTATTATATGATATTGTTGTATTAAATATTTTTAAATTCATAATGTCAAATTATATCTATAATTGAGTTATTTTTAATCCTTTTTATAGATCGCCACTACTTCTTTCATTCAATATTGTCTATTATTCAATATTGTTGTTAATTTAATTGGCATAATGGAGTTAAAAACTAACTTAAGAGATGTAGAAAATCAGTATTATTGTATATTGCTCTCTGTTAAATTATAATATCAAATTATAACAATTTATTTTTAATTACTTCTTTGCCAATGCTTTTCTATTCAGTTTTTCGTTAATTTAACTAAAACCCTTCTTGAATTAAACAGTTTAAGAAAATGTATTAAATTCGACTAAAAATAACAAAATGTTATTTACAATTCGAGGGATTTATTTTCAACTCAGTGTGTATTGAATGAATGTATAGAATTATATATTGCGTTTATGCGTTAAATATCAGTGATGGTAATGTACGCGCTAATAAAATGACGTTTTGTCTAACGGTGTAACAATAATAATGCGTTAATTAAGTAATACGTCATTCAAGCGATACCTATTAATTCCCATTAATACGTTGGGGTATGTAAGCCAAAATTTCACGGCAGTTCACCGCTGGGCTAAAATCGATATACACCGTTTATACGCACGCCTCATTGAAATTCATAATGTTGCAAAACTGGGCTTACACCACTTTCGGAACGGTAAGCAGCTCGCGTGCTGTAACAAAGGCGTATCTGTAATATACACTGTAGATTGAACGTGTGATACGTCAGCTTTATAAAAATGACGGCGCAGTAAATATAAATATATAAAGGATGTCTTAAAATAATTTACGCCGCGCGATGAAATGTTCGATAAACGTACAATATCGGTGAATTGGATGTGATATGGATAAAAAGAAAAGACTGACGAAAAAGAGAACGTAGAAGGAACAATTTTGTTGACAGATCTAGAAATAATTGGGAACTCAAAAAATTGATTAGGATATCAAATTTATTTTGCAGTATCTTTTTTAATTGTTTCTAAAATATAAATTATTTTGATGTCCAACAAAATTCTTTTTAGATCTGTGTCCAGTTAAATTTTAGATACTATCTATAATACATTGTTAGACGTCAAATTAAAGGAGCAAGAATAATTCAATCCTTCCAGTTAGAAATATTTTGCTATTTTTAACAACTACAAAGTTGCCTTTTCTGCCTGACGCTAATATTACCGCGAGATTTAACACGTTCCGCGAGAGGGCGAGTGTCAACAACACGTATTGTTCTGCCCCGATCTCGACCGTCCTTATCCCGCGGAAAAGTCATCTCTCCTTCACTCCATATCGGTTCTGCCGATATCGCCACGGGCTAAGGCCGATACCCTCGCGGTGATCTCTGGGACAAGACAACAATGCAATCTGCAAGTGCATACAGCGGCGAGAGCGATTGTTGGAAAACAGCGACCGCTTATCGTCGGTCCCGCCGATGAGAGAACGAACGAAAATCATGCGGCGGCGACGCAATCCAGAAAAAAAAAGCTACATCGTGCAACGTGCGTCCCGATGCATCTACCTAAGCGAGATGCATTCGGTCGTTGACGTTTAAATGACGCGTTTCCGACAGCCGGGCGTCATGATATTCGTCGTGACGCTCCGATATTCTCCGAAAAATCGTGCCGCGATTCGAAATGCGACATTCGCGGTTCTCTTCAATGAGCGGAAGAACCTATTTGGTGATTTGGGGATATCGAGTCGCGCGAGTGCAATGCTATGATGCACACGATTTATCTGCAGCGATGCAGCGAGAGAAGCAGCGTGAAAACATCCATGAACGCTGATTCCTGCTGAAAAACATGTTATCGCGGTATTCGCGATGCAATGTCTCTTTCACCTCTCTCTCTCTCTCTCTCTCTCTCTCTCTCTCTCTTTCTCCGAAACTGATAAAAAATTTGCAAACAATGCTTGGAAAAATGCATTCTTGATAAACATTGAGGCTTCTTGTAAGAAACTTTATAAATTTATGATTTTATTATGATATCGTTATTCAGAAATTTTATTAATAATAATTATCTCCAAAATAAATGACTTATAATTAAATGATATCTTCATGATAAAATCTTTTCTTTACAACTATCATTTCTAAAATAATTATCCAAAATTAAATTGTATTACATATTGATGAAAAATTTTTAATAGTACCCTGAGAAAAAAATATTCTTGATTCTGAGACTTTTATATGAAACTTTTGTTTACAAAACAATTTTATTGTAATATTATTATATCCAAGAACTTTTTATTTATAATAATTAACTCTATATATATGTGTATATATATATATATATATATATATATATATATAATAAGATACATAAATAAATTGTATTACATTATGATAACAAATTTGCATGCTTATCCGAAAAAATACGTTTTTAATAAACTGAGACTTCTTATATGAAAATTTAAATTTATGACTTTATTGTAATATTATTATCTAAAGAAATTTTTCATTTTCAAGAATTATGTTTAATAAATTACTTAAATCTAAAATTAAATCTTTTTTAAAACATTGCAACTCACAATACGTATCGCCGTGAGTTATTTATTTTTACAGGTATTATTAGTATAAATTATTTGAGAAGTCCAAGAAAAGTAAAATATTATTTCTTAATCTTTCAACTTTTTCACAGAAATAAAGAATTAAATTATGATTATCATCAGATTAAAAAAAAAGGGATTAAAAAATGATCTCTTCTTTTTGTATTAAATCAAATGTAGCCTAGAGAAATATTATTCCCTCAGTTTTCAAATCTTTAGAAGGATTAGATATTCGAGCTTGTTCTGTCGCGAACGATGCGATAGTCGGTTCGATGGGGTGGGCATAACGGGCAGAGTCGAGGATCATGAGGATGACGAGGACGATCGACGTGTCAGGTCCCAGGACGTGCCAGGTTGTGTCGGTGGCATCCGCGAGCGCCCACCTGTTGACATCGGGGGTGGAATCCGGAGGTGAAGGGGCAGGAGGCGGCGGTCGTGGGAACGTGCGGCGCGGGCGGCACAGGGTAGGTAGGAAGTGTAACGGTTGTGGTGGTGCCCGGGCGCAAGGGTGCTCGTTCATTATCTGCCGCTCTCTGAAAGCCAACGGCTGAAAAGCCCGAACCGCCATATTCCGCCGCGCGCTGCGAAAAAGCAGCGTGACGTTTTTGCGCGGCTTCCTTTCACGAATAATTAGCAGACCGCGCAGAATTATGGATAACAGTGTGATTTTTTTGAATAAATAAATTATTAATGGGATATTATATTTATGAAAACAAGTTTCCCTTTTCTGCAAACTATTTATTATTTATAATTTTTAATAATTTGTACTTTCGTATTTATCAATTTATGATGATTATCCGTTGTTAATTTAATAAATCTAATTATTGTTTGCGAATTATAATTAGTTACTTATAAAATTAGATTCATATTATTATGAGAGAGAGAGAGAGAGAGAGAGAGAGAGATTTCAAATAATTTAATTCTCTAAACTTGCAACATTAATTTCTGTAAGAATATTTCTTTACGTCTCTTTCTCTCCTTTTATTTATTTTATCATTTTGACAATTATTTTATATATTTCTCTATTTTATTCTACATTGCAAAGAAAGGAGAATTAAATTGATATATTTTTTAAAATGTTTCACTGCATTCTTCAGTTGTTTCATTCATTCTACATTGTTGGAAAAAATGTAATTCTATTATATAATGATATTCATTATTCTTTATGTCAATTTATACTATTGTTCCTTTTATTTAACTTGCGCATATTGTTTTCGTATAATACTACACTTTTATGTGCCATTACATTTTATACCACCACATCTCATTATTCGCTTACTCGTCGCAATCTGGTTTCCGCGTAAATCTGGTTTCTTGAATTCGAGCCGGGCTTATCGGGCGTCGCGACGCGCCGCGTATCGACGAGGTTTTGCGGCTCTCGGGCTCTCGCGCCCGTAGACGCGGCCGCATAATGGCGTCGCTCTATTGACAGCTTCGCTGTAAAGATCCGAAATCGCGATAGCGGCCGCGAACGTGACCGAGGCGCGTTTTCACGACGAACGCTTACGTTACCGTATCCCCCAAAGAAACCCGACGGGCGAGATATCGCCCAGGTCTCGCACTGGCTGCTGATAACGACGACGTTAAAAGCTCCATCGCGAGCGAGTATATCGCGATGTCGATATATCGCCCTTCCACGGACCTCGCGCATTAATCGAGGCTCAACAATAATTGTAGTCGCAATACACAGCTTAATAACACGGAACGATAATAACAATATAATATAACACGATAGTTTTTTGTGATAATTAGATATGAAATGATGAAACGGTTATGTTATACAAGAATGTACACTGTTAGCTGTGACAACAGAAATTAAAATTGCAATCATCAATTGGATAAAACGCAAACATCCCAGCAAACATAGATATAACTATCAACAATAAAAGTTAAATATGGATATCAAATTCAACACAAATAGATATGACTGCTATATAACGTATGTGTACGTAAATATATACATATTTTACATTCCTATATTCGGTGCTTGCTGGGAATATTGAATCGAAATATGAAGGATAAATGTAAATCACGTTATAGAATTCGAAAATGAATTTTTAATAAAAAATACATTGTTATATTCATAATGTTAAATTATACTGAATTTAAGTTATTTTTAATAATTTCTATAGGTTTCTACTGCTTCCATTTAATATATCAAATTTAACTAGAACAATAGAGTTAGACAATATAAGAAAATTAAAGTATTAAATTTAACTCAAATTTAGGTTACTATAATTTATATTATAATTACTACAATATTTATTATAATTATTATAAATGCGTATGTTAATATGGAAGTTGTTTACTGTGAAACTAGACTTTCCCAGAAATGAATTGATTTACGTTTTGATACACATGAAAGTTAAAAATAATAAAACTTAATTAACTTACTTAATCCAAGGATTGAATTATCATATTGTTCCTCTAATAGTGTAGTACACACAATTGAATCATTCGTGTTCTGCGCTTTTTTTTAAATATTAGGAGCATCAAATAAATTAATTACATTTATATACAATTAATTAAATTAATTAATTTAATTTAATTACATTTATATACATTTATATATACAATTTTTTATATTTGTTGTAACATCTTTTATAATATGTTTAATTATAAACGTCTGTAATTTTTTTTATTACACAATCTTACAAAAATACTTTCTAAAGATATTAAATATGCAAGTATTACTTAATAATTTTTGTATGCTTGTAAAAAACTATGTAAATTGATTCATCATGAGGGTTAAATAACATTTTGTTATTTTATTCGTTCATCTGTCAAAATGTAAATAAATCTATTTTTCTGTAGTTAGTTTTAACGATGTTATATTGCTATATTATGTTGTCAATGTATATTATAACTAATAATTATTAATAAATAATAAACTAAATTAAATCAAATTTAACATTTTCTTGAGTTAAATTATTTAACTCAATATTTTAAATTAATAAATATATAGTAAGCGACTTATAGAAAAGATTAAAAATAATTCAAATTAGATATAATTTAACATTATGAATGTTAACAGTGCATATATCATCAATAATTTGCTATATAAATATCACTCGTGTCTTTCTTGATGTTGCAATTTTAGTAGCCAACCGTGTAATAAAAAATACGATCGTACAAACTGTAGCTAATTACATTCTGTAACTTAATTACGCAACGTAGTTCGTTTTGTTAGTTAAATTCCGTCAAAAATATATAAGATATCCCAAAAATCCGTTATAGACTTCACCTCCGAAAATCTTCTTACATGGCTCTTTTCGAAAACGCTGGAATCTTTTTAGTGCAACTTTACATATAATTCTGTGAGAGCTTAACGCTCGGATTCATGGATTTACGGATGAATTTAAACATACTTATGACTTATTGAATTCTTTTTCGGGTGGGTATATTAAGCGTTATAAATAACGCGATTAATCGACAAACGTAATTATCCTGAGCGATACGGGCGCGTCATTTCTGCCGAACATGCACGTCTTATCATAACGCTGCTGCAGTTTAAATGCGCGCGAGTCCGATCGTGGCGTAATTTTCATCATTGCTCGACGCACGAACGTGCCTAAATTGCGGAATATATGTGGCAAGCGTCCGTCGTGGAATAAATTTGTTGACAATCTGTTATCGCTTCGTCTTCGCATTCCTTACCAGAATCCTTATCTGCCGCAACGAGAGATATCGGTAGTTTCTTTTTTCCTTCATTATTCCCGTTTTACGCGTTTTGCAAAGAGCGTTTGTATAATTCGCACGTTCAATTCCATCGCCAACGGGAAAAAATAATATTGTATTTATTAGTATTAGCTTTAGCTAATCTAATTGAAAATAAATTTATTAATGGCAGTGTTAATGAAACAAATAATATTTTATTAAAACAAGAGCGTTATATGGCATTAGTTCATTGGCTGTATTTACGCGGCACCCTTAATCGGGTTTAATAACATCCGTAGTTATATGAAATTGATGGTCAGTCGTGGCTTCTGAGGAATGACTGTGATCGTCCCAGTTTTAACTGGACGTTAATAAACCTGTGGATGTTAATAAACCTGATTAAGAATGCCGTGTAAACATAGTAATTAATACATTGAATTAATGCTACTTTTAATTAGACTGTTGACTATGCTAATGTTATTAGTAATGCTTTTAATATAACATCTTTTTTCGTGTATATTGTCAGATATCAAGGAACAATGCTAATTCAATCTTTTAAATTAAAAATAATTTTTAAAAATAGTTTTTTAATTGTCCATATTAATCAAAATGTAAATCAATTCACTTCTAGGGTTGCTTTCGAAGTAAATAACGTCCATAATAAACTAAATTTCTGGTAAATTTAATATATTTTCTTGAATTAAATTGTTTATTATTGAAAAGAACAATAAAAATTGAGATATATTATGTTGCAGTGTCAGAAATATCTTACGCGATTAATTACGTTAAAAAAGCTGCGCGAGTAAATAAATTATTACATTGTTTTACAATAAAAAATTGTTTTGCATTTACATCTCGAATATTATGTAGAATATTATCAATTTTATTTAATTGTAAAACATCAGAGAGAACAATGAAAATTGAAATAATATTGAGATGTCGAAAACATCCCAGAGTAATTGTTATAAAAAAAAAATTGCTTTGCATCTTTGTATCTTTATCTAAAGATCGCATAGAATATTTTTTATCAATTTTTATTTAATTGCAACTTATCAAAGAGAATGAAAATTGAGATATAAGTGTCAGAAGCAATCCCACGCAAGTCTACACACGCACGCACGCACGCACGCACGCACGCACGCACACACACACTTATGTATGATTTTATATATATATAATTATGTCAAAAAACCCACGCAAGTAATGTAAGATTAATCTGTAGAATTTTAAACACACTGATGGTGTTTTTTTTAACTTATCGCCTTTTTTTATTTTCCTTTTCTGAAAATGCATCTCTTGTATCATGACGCTCATTGTATCGTCGAGATCTGTAGCTCTCTATTATTTTCTTTCTCTCTCACGATGGCACGTCAATGGCGCGCGAACGGTGAAGGAGATGGAGGAGAAGAAGGAAACAGATGATGAAACGTCGTTCGAAACCGGCGATCTCCCGCGTCCGTCTCGACGGTCGTTCAAAGGATGAACGTTATCGAACTGATAACTCGTGCGCGCGCGCGCGCCTCTTGTCGTTGCAGCTTCCGAGTGAATCTTCTTCTCTCTCGTCTGAACGTTTTACGAAGAGGAGGAGAAAGTAGAATTGCCTTGCACGTTTACTCCTAAATAATGCGTAGTCAAAAAAATAACAAATAATCCAAATAATAAATTTATTAAATCGAAATCTAATTATTTAGAAAATTATATTAAAAATCAAATTTAAAAAATAAATTTGTAATTAAAAATCAAAGAAATTGAAAGAAGGCTCTCATCAGACTCTCGACTTAATGAATTTATTATTTGATATTTAATGTGTAAGGCACAATGTTTTAAGATTACTTCTGTGATATTTAAATCAAAATAAAATAATTTCTATAGATAATTCATATGTTTTATTGTTGACGTAACTCCGAGGATTCATAATTCTAAGATATATTATTTCACCGAGCAGATGAACCCACCGGATCATGGACAACTAGTTGTTACATATCACATCGATCGTGCGTCCGATAGGACGCGTTGCTGGTCGTACATCCATGCTTGTAGAGGTCATATGCGTTTTGCAGTTTGCGTAAAACATACCTCCGGAGATGTATTAGAATTGACAGAAACGAGGAACATGGAGAATTACCTGCCGCGTCAATCATTTGTTGTTATCGAGAGATTGATTCTGCGAACATTCGATGAGGTAGAGGATCAGTTGTTGGAACTGAAACTATGCTCTTACTGCATAAATGAGTGTACCCTTTAATTTTAAAATACCGATAAATGTGTAAAATATGTAGGAAAATAATCGAGGTTACTTATATTGTGTATTCTGATTTTTTGACGTTCCACGATTATAAATGTAAAGATTTATAATATTACGTAAGAAAAGTATTATTTTTATTCGTCATAATTTGACAAATTTACACAATTGCGTTATATATATATCGATCATTTGTTGTAACAACGACACAACCAAAAAATGAGTTTGAATCATTAAAATCTTGTAATATTAATTTTGAAATGCATTTCAAAAAAAAAACCTAAAACAATGAAGTTAAAATAATTTGATTCACTAAAATGTATTAAATTTATTAAAATTTAATTTATCTACTAATTACAAGTACGTTAATATGAACGTTGTTTACTTTAAAAATAACTAAAAAATGGATTAATTTTCACTTTAATAAATATGGAAGTTAAAAATTACAAAATGTTATTTAATTAAAAAAATTAGATTATCATTGCTTCTTTGTTTTGGCTTATATGGGCTGTTCTTTAATTTATAATTTAATAAAAAAAATTATACATATAATAAATACTATTCACAAGTAAAATACATAACGCGAGATGTTCCGAAAAAATTGAGTCAAAAAAAATCTCGTCGGTTTTTCCTTCATATGCACCTGGTACCTCTTCGTAACGCATTTTGGACCCGGATAACCGGTTAATCGCGCCGCAACTCTCCAGTCGCATCGCTTGCATCCCGATCCACGTGCGTGGGTCGTCGCATCATGTCGTGTCGTGTCGTGTCGCATTGCGATGACTTTCTCCGACGCCGTCAAAAACGACGAGGCGAGCGACGCGCAACGCGGCGTCGCTTATCAGTGGTGCGCGCTATCGCATACGGGTCGCGCTAATGTCTCCTTATCAGAGAGGTGGTACCTACCTATTCGCCGGCTCGCTCTTTCTCTGCCCACACGAGCGGGCCGGATTTCCAGAGAGCCACCAGCACGCTCTCTAACCGTTTCTCTTTCCCTTTCTTTCTCCTTTTCATTCTCTCTCTCTCTCTCTCTCTCTCTCTCTCTCT
>Ga0157364_1002336_pt1 | contig 17521 bp, 7 predicted proteins | sample AttsexASBM2_FD_111476 | JGI IMG/M metagenome (GOLD analysis project Ga0157364, IMG submission 111476) | Fungus gardens microbial communities from leaf cutter ant in Ribeirão Preto, State of São Paulo, Brazil - Atta sexdens ASBM2 | ecosystem: Host-associated > Fungi > Mycelium > Unclassified ... | reverse complement strand
CTATATATATAGAGCTATTATTACTAACTACATATAATATATATGCAGTTTTATGAACAAATATATATAGTGAGCATAAAAAATGATTATAAATTAAAATTACTATAAATACTAAGAGAGAGAGAGAGAGAGAGAGAGAGAGAGAGAGGAGAGAGAGAGAAATTATTACTTATTAAGTTATTATTACTATAAAAATAGTTGCAGTAATTGATGATTATAATTTAACTATAATGTATATGGCCTAAAAATAATTATAAGTCATAATTAAGTTATACTAATTGCATTTTTATAATGTAATAACATGAAATAACTGTAATTTATAACCTTTTTTGGCATGTTAATTATACAGATACGTTAGTAAAATTATACATATATTTACATTATAGTTATTATTACTAATATGTGCAATAATAATCATGATAATTATATAATTATAATCTTAAATTTTTCTCTCAGTGAAGATGTTCTAAATTTAATAGACAGTGAATTTATCTTATGCAAAATTTGAAACTAAGTTTTGACTTTTCACAGGTTTTGAGTTTTCACTTTTAAATCTCAATATGCTTGATGTCACAGTAAACGTTTTAAATTATAGCGTCAAGAAAATCTTGAAATTATTTCAGATATCTGCATTTATTTGGATTAATTATAAGCGGATTGAGAAAAGGGGTGAGAGAGAGAGAGAGAGAGAGAGAGAGAAACGCGAAAGGATGATTAAGTGACATTATTAAGATCTCGATGGAGTTACGGGGGAAATTGATGTTAGAAGTTATCGATTCTCTCGGGAAACTGATTAGAGCGATTTTCCTACAGCGAAATTGAAATTCGCGGTGCGCTTTAATGTCATTTAGAGAAACTCGCAGGTGTCTGGAACAGCGTTGAAAGAGGACCCTTTAAGGATCCTATTATCCATGGAAATAACGTTGAAGCATTGCCTACCGAGATCCTGTACACTGTTCCTTTGAATTTAAGAGCATGTATAAGTTTCAAATTGGACTATTCTCGCCCAAATGCACATAACGATTACAAGTATTTATTTTTTAAATGCAATAACGTAACAATTACAACTATTTATTTGAGAATGCAATAACCGAGTTTCATATGCACACTTGGTAATATTTATAACTTTAAAATAATCTGTACTGTAATGTAATGGTAAAACAAAAGTCGTAGTCGTGTTGTAAACGTGTGTCCTACATAATCCATTATATCTCAAAAGTAAATATGCCTTCGGGATTAGCTCAGAATTCATCCTCTCGTACATCCTCACATCTTTAAATGTCCACGTACATGAATCACAGACTGAGAAATAACAAATTAAATTCAGAACTGCTAAGTAATGCGGTATTTTATAATACCGCATTACATGAATTTCATTCTATATATTAGAATATATTTGTTCAGTATTTCACGGAAAAATATGATACTTGATATTTTTATAAAAATGAAGGTTGGTTTCCATATAATATCGTACGTTGTGCATTAAAATTATTGTTTGTGCTTCTCTGTCATTAAATAAGAAAAAACTAAATACAAATAAAATAGTTAAAAACGAAATTTTATTACAAAAAGCTAGATTTTTTTCTATGAAATAGTATATATATTTATATATAGAACGTGTATCTCGTGATATCAATACTTTGAAAATCAATGTTTCACCGCTCGCAAATAAAAGTTCTCATGTTTCTGCAAATAACGATGTTTCTTTCGCTCTGCTCCAAAATTATACTGATTGTTCTTTGAGAATTGAAATTCACGACACCGATTGCTATGTGCAAATACGATGACATTGAAAACTAATATTATCACACGCGTCGTGATGCTCGACATTGCGTGAGAATGGGCTCCTTATCGCGATTCGCACGTACTACTACTATTATCAGCGATGGGGATAAATCAGTCTATCAGTTCTCTCGCTGCGTCGTCCTTTGACAGCCTAAAAAGAAGCTGGAGAAGGAGCTACAATCGAGGAAGATGGAGTCGCTCGATATCCATTAACTCTCACCTCCCTTCCTCTTCCTCTTTCTCTTATCATCTCCTCTCTTGGAAGAAGGAGAAGCAAGGAAAGTTAGTTCGTTCATCGAAAAGATACGAGTTTTATGTTCTTCGAATAACGCGTGCCACACATTTCCGTACTATTTCAGATTGTAGATCGAAAAATGACTTATGAATTATATAAGAGCTTGGCAAAATTGCATTCTTTTTTTTATTCATAAAAAAAAATCAATACTAGAAAAATTACGGTCGAAGCTGGATCTTCGTTACTTTAAATAATTCAATCTTTAAAACAATTCGGCGCGCAGTTCTAAAAAGATTAGATACAATATGATATATATACAAATAATATAATGTATATTAGTAATTCAAGATTGAATTATTTAAAGTAATGAAGATCCAGTAATTGTTTGACAGTAATTTTTCTAATATTGATTTAAAAAATGAAGATCCTACTTTGTAATAGGCATTTTTCTAATATTGATTGTGTTTCTCATATATGCGATCTAAAATAAAGATTCTTAATATTTTTTATAAAAAAAATATTTTAATAATCTTTGAGTCTCGTTCGTGAAATGAGTACGCGTTTACAATGAGCTCTTTAAACTGATATACGGATAAAAGAAGTTTCTAGAAATATCTCCTTTTTTAATTAGAATAATTATATCACAATATATACTGTATAAGAATACTGAAAAAATATATATATAAATACTGTAAAAATATAATATTCAATATTACTTTAGTTCTTATTACTTTGTAAAACTAGTTGCAAGTACTTAAATTTTAGAGTTGTTAATTTATAATAGTCAAAACTTTATTTTTTTCTCTTACTGAACGTATTCTGCAATGATTATATTACAAAATAGATTGCATATAAAATAGATGCCTGGAAATATGCCCTCCTTTTTATTAGAATTAATTATATTATGAATTAAAAACTCATATCCAAATTAATAGGAATTGCCGTTGTTGTAGATAAATTTTCGTTTTTCCTGCATTTTAATGAAATCTGTATCTTAAGATAAAATATCTATTTTATCATTTCGAAGCCATTGATCTTGAAAGAATCAAAGCTAATATGATTTTGAAAGAGACTTTGAAACTTTTTTCTATTGCAATAAGAGACGATGTCACCATCGCTATTCTTTCTATTTAAGCCTTTCTTCCGTTTTCCTTATTTTGCTCCTTGCTTGCCTCGACGAGCTTCGCCTCCATTATTTAATATTCATACCGCCACTGCTGAGAGCAATATACTACGATGCCCGCGGCCACTGCCGCTCTCACAGAGCCTTGAAAAATGGACGAAGCTTTTGATAAAATACGAAAAACAGTTTCTCTCCACTTTCCTCCCCGCAATTTCATCGTCTTCCTCGTCCTCTTATCCCTTCTATATTCCCTGTCCACGTCACTTCAGCGACTCTTTGAGTTGCATCCCGCCACTCACCTCGAAAATCGCAAATTGGACGAAACTCGAGGCTACAGCGATATATCGCTTCCAGTGTCTGAGCTTCTGTGCGCTCTTCTCGTCCGTTGAATCTTTCATTACGGAACTCGCTGGAAACTGCCGCGCACGGCCACTACCCATGGGATTTCTAAAACTGAGAGCGACCCTCACCGTCGCTCTCTGTCATTATTTCACCCATTAACGACGTATAACGCGAATCTGCTCGAGTCTTTTACAAGACTCTTCCATTTGATGACACTACCGAGAACACAAGCAACTTAATTCCAAAGTAAAAAGCTTTGTCTTCAAGTTTTTTAGAACACAAGTATGTTGAAAAAAGAGTTATTAAAAAAATAATTTTTGCGACTCAAGTGATAATATGCGATTTTCAAACTTAATTAATTAACATATACACATTATCAAGCTCTAATATTTGTTTTGATCTACAAGGAATCTTTTTTTTATTTGATTTATTATATTATTACCGGTCTAAATTTCATTTATAATTGTTCCGAACTTGATCAATTTTTGATTCTGTAAATAAATATATTATAAAATAGAATAAGATGAGAAAAAGAGAGAGAGAGAGAGAAAGAGAGAGAGAGAGAGAGGGAGAGAGAGAGAGAAAGAGAAGGAGAAAAAACAGAAAAAAAATTTCTAATTTATATTATTGTACAATATTAAGTGAATTATATTATTATGCCTTGTAAAAGACAAAAATAGGTCAATGATATAAACTATTCGATATATGTTCAATATATATGTATATATATATAAGCTAATAAATTCTAATAATTTACGGTACAATGTATTCACATTGTGTTCATCCGAAATTCCGGTACGCTGATAGACAATACGCAGTTTGTGGGAGCATTTCGAATTTTAGATTTTAAACAGGATTCACGTTCACCGTTTATGGGACATCCAGTATCGTGTGCACATCATGCATCGCTGCAACTGCAGGTGATTCAGCGACCATCGCGGGGGCGGTACCGCGCGGCACACTCGCCGTGACAGGCTGCGCCCCTGCGGTGAACGTGACCCTTCCGTCTTCGTCTGACTCTCACTTGCATCCCGCCCCTGCAGCTGCACGGAGATGCATCCTGCTACAAGAGAGCTAGAGAGAGTGTGTATAATGAGTCCAAGAGAGCTCGTCCTATCTCTCGGGTCGATGGTTCACGGTTTCGCCTTGCCCTCTCGAACGACCCACCCCTTTCCTGTCACTTTACCCCTCTCGGACTCTCTCTCATTACCTCTCTTTCCAGCCGTTACCTCCTGCTCTCTTCCCGTCCACCTACCCAACTTTCCTTCCCTCGTCCACCCGCGCCGTCGACCACTACCCTTATCCGGGCGGCCAGTGGCGTAACTTTAAATTCAGGATCAACTGTGATGTACAACGACAAGAGCTGACGTCGACAAGGAATGGACCTATGTAAGAAATCAAAAGCAAGGCATTTTGCGAGGAAAATTTTAATCGCTTTATTGCAAGCAGTTATCAGTTACCTATTCGCGTCAGATAACATGCATTTCAGTAATTATCAAAAATATACATATTTTTGATTTGAAGAAAATTGCATTGTACCAAAAAGTCAAATACAGTTATTTTTTTATTCTTTTCATGATAGAAAGAACGATTTTGAAGCATGTAAACAATTAACTAAATATAAATCTGAAAATAATTTTGTTAGATCATCAAAATATTTATGTAAGAACTCAAACTTGTTGTTAGAATATCAAAATCTTTTGCAGCATTGCTTGAGATTTCTATGTAATTATTTGATAATCCAATAAAATTATTTCAGACATATATCTTATAACTAAATTTTCAGAGACTTCAGCAAAATCTATTTTCTTGTAACATCTATAAGATAATTAATAATATTACAATGATTTTTATGACGACAGAGATTCCGATTTTGTATCGAATTTATATATCTAAATTATATTAACGTTAACTAAAAATTTATTTATTATCTGAACAAAAACTAACAGAGTAAAAATATTTTTTATTCACTAATGAAAATCATCATCCAACACTACAGATAAATTAATAACTATTTCCACATAGTTTAAATCATCGCAAATAATTATAAATTATAAAACAGCTTGTATTACGGAGAATTAATCTAATTTCTTTCTAATCGTTCACAATAAAACGTCTGCGTGCACGGGTGCAAGCACTGATAATAAATGGCGGCTGTCTCAACGATTTCCCAGCGGCTGTCTGGCGAAACGGATTGTCGCCGAGCGGAGAATGTGTGGACCCTTCCCGAGTTTCCGCAGGTCGAAGGCGCCGGAAGAAGGCGTCGGGACGCCTTCCTTGGGTAAATACGACGCAAATTCGATACCAAACCTCTCGTCGTAGTCGTCGTCTGTCCCGACTCTTCCTGAATTCCGACGCTCACGTCGCCGGTGAGATCCGACACGAACGCACCTGGGAATAACCGATATCTCGCTCTCCGTCTTTGCTTCCCTCGCGTTCTTCCTACATATATTTCTCTATGCGAGGGATCCTCCCTTGACACCCCATTTAGTCTCTCTCTCTCCCTCATTTCACAACGTATTTCTCTGTACCAGACTCGTTGCTCTTGCGGCTTTACCTATCCATCCACCTGTCTCGCGGTGACGTAACCGCCGAAGTAACACCGTCACCGGCGATGCTTGTCGCTTTCCGATGTAAACGTCCTCAGGGAGATATCTTTCGGTCTGATCGTGCACATGGACACAAATCGTGAGACAATTGCCGCCGAAACTAGAGCGATCGGTATGTCGCTATGAATATAATGCTTGAGCAAGATATCGGAAAATTTTTCGGCCAAAAGACAGATAAAACCAAATATTCATTTAAATATTCTAGAATTCATTACTTAATACTCTGAGAAAAAATGTGCTAAATTTTAATGAATATTTGAATGGTGCCAGTTGAATGTTTATTAAATGTTTATTTGATACAAAAACTATTAATTTGATTTAATTATTATTACTTTTATTTATAGCAATATTTATTTTTCGTAAATAAATATTATGTACTATCAATTATTTATTAAAATTTATTACATTTTTCTCTTAATGTATATGTTCTATTATTAAAATTATTTGAAATTTTAGATTAAAAAGGATTTATAAAATATATAATAAATATTAGCAATTATTTTTAGCAATTAACAAGCATGTAGAAACAATTTTTGTAAAGCTTTAAGTATATGCTTCTCGTACTTATAATTTATCAGATATAAAGTTAGGTATAGGAAGATTGATTTTGCTGAAATATTAAAAAATTTAGTTAAATATAGATCGGAAAACAATTTTATTGACTATTAAAATAATTTTGTAAAATGCTCAAGCTAATTGCTAGAATGTCAAAATTTTTTGCAATATTGCTCATTGGATTTGATCCAATTTGTCTCCTCATTATTTTGATGGTTTTCAACAAAATTATTTTCACATCTATATCTAAATTTTCTAGATACAGCAAAATCGTTCTTTCCGTGTATCAAATTAAGCCAATATTTTCTAGGACAATTTTTTTGCGAAATCAAACGGGAATATAAAAGTCAATTCAAAATACAAATCGGATTATTTACGCGTCGATTCAGTTGCAGCAAATATCTTGAAGTTCTACCGATTGAACGACGATGGAGATCGTTTTCGTTTGGGGAATCCGTACTATTTACTTCGTGCTTTGATCATAAAGCGAAACGCGATTCCAGTTGACAGTCGTGCATTTGTAACTTACGACGTGATCCTCCTTCACTACTGAAAGCGCGTCTCGTCGTTGACACGATGATGTCGGGATAATATTTTTTTTTCTCCCGCTCGTCCTACTAAAGCTTCACATATACATATTAGGCAAAACATAAAAAATGCCTTATTCTCTATACTGTTTCCTTCTTTTTTTTTTGCATCGTCAAGTTACGAGGATGGATCAGAAGGATACATCTTCTCAACGTGTGAGGGTGTGATAGCGAAATATCGCTGTAAACACCCTCTCAAAACTCGGACTGACATAAATCTCGACTGTCGTTTATTTGACAATAAAAAATATTGCTCATAAAATATAAAAAATAGACAATAAAATCAAAATAGAAAAAATAATACATTGAAATTTTATGGACTAGAAAGAGCCTGAATTCATTATTGTCGAATATCATATGATTATACACTGTTAAATTCATAATGTAAAATATTACTCAATTGAAGTTATTTTTAATTACTTCTATATGTATAAAGTCACCATTGTTCCTTCACAAACTGAGAGAAAAATTTGGTATTTGTAATTATAATTACATATTCCTATAATTATGATTATGACTATTATTATTAATATAATATTAGTAATAATAATCATACGCATTTTAACAACAATATATTTAGCAACCTAAAATGACTATTATTACAGTTGTTATAACCATAAGAATGAACATCCACAAATATAAAAATATACTGTAGTATATGCCGTTGAAATTACAAATACTAAATACTGAAATTATCATAGTTACAAACGCCAAACATTTTTCTCTCAGTGCAATATATTGTTAATTTAACTAAAATAATTTAATTCAAGGAAATTTATTTAATTTTTGTCTCAAATTTAAATAATAAATAATAAATTAATTAAATAAGAGAAAGCCTATATTTTGTCAAAGCGGACCTTGATGCTTAAATACATTTCTTATATATATTTCTTATATAAATTTATATACATTCTGATTCTATATATTGCGCGCTGAAATCTTTGTCTGTCTTAAAACGTATTTATGAGCAGAATCAGAATAGTAATATCACTTATTAAATTGTACAAGCAATTTAATATTTTTTGTAATGTTAATAAGCAAGATTTTACAAAAATATTAATCGTCATATGTTATAAATTTAATAAAAATTTAAAGAGTGCAAATAAATTTATTGCGAAAAATATTACCTCGGATTTGAACCTCCGACTTTCCGGGATGGGCATTATATCAAGTGATTATTGAAACTTTAGTAATACTATATATATTTGTTGCAATAATCTGAAAGAGACGTTGTGTATTTAAGAAACTAGTCACAGAATTGGATTAATTTATATTTTGACAGAAGTTGAAAATATCAAAATTATTTAATTCAAGAGATTAATCTATCATTGATATCTGACAATATAAAAGATTGCCTTTCATGTTCTGTTAAATTTATAATTACATTTAATTTACATTATTTTTAATAATTCCTAGGTTGCCATTATTCTTATTTAATAATAATGTCGTTAATTTAATTAAAACAATGGAGCTAAAGAATTTACTGAAGAGAATGTATTAAAATTAAATTTGACTCAAATTTAGTTTATCATTTACTAAATGCATATGTTCATATGAACGATGTTTACTTTGAAATTAACTATTGAAACAGAAATGAATTAATTTACATTTTGACATACATGGAAATTAAAAATAATAAAATATTATTTAACTCAAGGAATTGAATTACCGTTGTTGCTTTAATATCTAACAGTATGAATAAATTTTCGAAGGTAATTTTTTATGTGTAAACTATTTGGCTAATATCTGCAAAAGTTTCTAAAATACTCTTTCGTTCTAGTAAATTGAATAACTTCATTTCTGCAATGGTATAATCTTAAGCTTTTATCGCTACAGATTAGAGATAAACGTTAAAATAAAAATTTTACATCAATTACAAGGGATATATAAAATTACCATCAAACATGAAAAAGAAAATAGTATAATATCTCAAAATCAGAAGTCCTCTATTGTGAAGAAAAATTTAAAGTTACTCATCCAACTCGTACTCCTAATATCGTTTTATCTATATGAGGTTTACTTTCTGTTCCTGCACGGGATTGCACTAGAAATGAACTAGTGCGAGAACTGATAAGTGTAACCAAGCAGATAAGAAATAAAGAACGTTCTAAGCTAAAAATGATGTCTCAAATTGTTTATATGGAAATATTAGATTCGTGTGAGGAAGATGAAAATATCAATGCAATTTTCATTAATCTATTAGGAACATTTTTATTTTAAGATAATGATAGTATAAAATATTTTTGTACGTAGGCTTAATACATTTATATTTTTTATCGTTTCATATTTTATCATTTATATACAATATTTTTATTACTTGTGAATTCTCGTATTATTTGTACAAGATCTGTTTTTTGTAGTTGAATTAGTACAATAATGTTTACATTGTTGTACTGACTTCAAACCTAATGCAGGCAGTTCAATGAACTCAGGTTTATTCTTTTTAATTAAAGTTCTTGCACAGTTTCATCTTTTTTCCTTTTCTTTTTACATTAGAGAAAAAAGGAAAAAAGATGAATCATACAAGAAATTCAGATAAAAAGAAAAAGCCTATATATCCATTCAGTTTGCACTGAAATAGTGTCATTGATGTCATTTTGGAAACAAAAAACAGTGTACACTTCTTAAACTAGTGCAACCAGTGCAGGAACAGAAAACAAACTGCAGAAAACAAACTGTATCAGATACAATATTTCACGATGACATATGAACAGCTTTGTTGCTGTCAATTGTTGTTCGTTCAAGAATAATCGAAATGCTATCGGTATATTTGTAACATCGAGACGTACAATCATGGACACATAATGGTTGCAACATTCTTTTTTCAATGAATTTTGGAACTCAGCCTTGCTCGTAGAGAGATTGAACATGATTACATAGTAAAAATCAATCGCTCGATGAATAAGCTGTATTCCAAAACTCGAAGAATGTTACAACTGTTCTGTCCGTACATGAGGTACATATAAAAAGTTTTATTTCTCCAAAAGAAAAATACTGCAAGTTCACCTTCAATCAAATCGTTATACATTCATTATTATTTCGTCGTTCTGTTTTATCGAGAAAAATATCTACGATATAGGAAAAGTATCTCCTATTAGTGTGTAACTCAAAAAGTCATTAATTTAGAAATTAGTATCTCAAATTTAAAAATACTACATGATTAAGAGTATAGGACATTAAAATATCTCTAATTTATGAATTACCCGATAAAGATTTATAACAATACATATGTCCGTATTTATTCAAAGTCAGGCCTTATATTTAAGATTTCCTTAAATACAAGGTTTGACTATGAATACGGACAGTCCTCCTTATTTAAAATCTCAAAATCAATTGAAATTATCTTATTACCAGTTCGCCATTATATTTTTCTTTATATCTCCTCAAAAGTGAAAGCAATTATGAAAACAATTATTAACAATCTCAATTCTCTTTTGACTCGAATCTATCCAGTGGTCAACGTGGAAGCGACATGATCAACTATCGTCAATGTCCCGCGTCTCGAGATTGGAATGGCGAAAACGACCCTTCATAAATCCTAAGGATTCACGGAATGCTGTGGTACTGTGCCAGTACTACTGGTAGTTCCTCTGATCCCACAAGAATATACGAGCTCTAAGTTGCGCACGAAATAAATTTACTGAAACAGCGCAACAACGTGTCTCCTCTTCCTCTTTCTCTTTTTGGGGTATAGGTATCGAACAGGACCATTACGCTCTTGCAGCCGAGGATCTGGTAGTATCCGACGAAAGTTTCTATGAAATATTAAAAATTTACGCGAACGCGGCGGCAGTAAGAAAATTGTCCTGTTTCAAGGAAAGATTCTCTCGATATTCTATGTGTATAAGAGAGATGTAAGCGTAACATATATGTATATCTTAAGAACCTTACCTACCGTATATATTGAGAAAAATCGCATCAGTCGAATGGTTGGAACGTAACCCGAGCTCTCAATATCAAAATACTATAACCGGTTATACGTTCCGCGCAATGTCGTTATTGATAAGAGACCTATCACCGATCGAAACTCTTTTTCTCTGCTTTTTCATTCTATAAAGAAGATAAATTCTATAAATCTCTCGCGACAAACGAATGTTTGGTAAAGAAGAAAAACACAACCAAGGATGAAGAATAAGCTGCAGTTTCCACAGTAACGATGAGATGGTTGCTATTTTTATTTGTTCCAAAATATATGAAGTGTGTCAGAAGTTGCGCGTTTCCAGGAATAATGCGGATTTATTGTACATATATTTACATCAATTGAGGCTTTACTAAGATCTTGAGACTTCTCTTCCGAAATTATTTCTATACCGTTGTTTTTCCTTACTTGCTTTTTCTACACAGAAAGAGCAATTGTGCTAAAATATCTAAAAATTTAGCTATAGATATAAATTTAAAAATAACTTTAAATCATTAAAATAATTATGTAAGAAGTTCAAACATGATGAGTAACGCTGCAAAAAAGTTTGACATTCTACCAATCAGCTTGAACGTCACGTAATTATTTCTCGATAGCCCAACAAAATTATTTTCAGGGTCTCTTCTGTAACTGTCGATAGACGTGTAAAGACAGTTACAGAATAGGGGCCCAGATTTGTATTCAGTTAAATTTTTAAATATTTCAACAAAACCATTCTTTCCATGTAGCTTATTAGCTTATTAAGTCACACATTTGACTTGAAGAAGAAATCTTTTGAAAGGAATCCTTTTTTTTTCAATCCTTCTAACTTTATTCTGCTTTAAGTAATTTATATAACATCATTAAGCTCGTATTATTATTTCAGATTAAAGCGCTGTCGCGCGTATTGAGCTGTGGGATTCGAAAACGAAGAAATTAACGAACGATTGATCGATCGATCGATTGGCTGCAACATCGGAAATTTTGTTTCCTGTTTACCGCTTAAAGGCGAGCGAAAGATTTCTATCTACCCGCGTTGGTCCATTCGACCGACCGTGGATTCACCGCCACGGTAGCGTATTTGCTCATGTAATCTTTTTATCCGCTTCCCCCGTGTCCGTACCGGAAGCCGCCGGGATAGAGGATGGGTTGTATAGCATCTCTCCGAAGCATCTCCCACCGAGAAGGAGCAATATCGTTCGCTTCGAGGCACCTGATCGCGTCCCGAGAGACGTCGTTTCTTCTTTGCCTCGTTGCGATCTTTGCTCTTCCTCCCCCGCCAACCTCTTTCGCTACCCGAATGTCCTTTTCTTTCCTTGATTTTATTTGCCAATAATATAACGATAATATTGCAATAATGTTAATGTTAACATTAACATTAAATAATATAATAATGCTACATTTTAATATTAATATTAAATATATTATAACGTATTAATAATGTAATTTATAACTTTCCAATTTTTTTGTACGTTACATGTGATTGCACATAACAGAAATTATTTAGGTATAAAATTTAAAACAAAATGTTTCATATTAAAAAAAGATTTATATGTATGGTGTGTTTGCAGACAGATGTAAGTGTGTGCATTTTAGAATATTAAAATAATCATCTAAAGTCACGTTCCTTCTTTCCTTCCTCTTAGTTCTTACTATTGTCATGCTATTATTTGTCCACGGACGATCATCTTTTACAGAATATCATCTTGAGCGCTTAAACCATACATTTATTTTCTTCTCTTATATCATCGTTTATATTTCATGACGTCGCTGGACTGGCGCAGCCGGTCTCTCGGAAACTGTTTCCGCTTCACTGATCGCGCAGATGTATCTCTATCGCAAACAAAGCGACTAGCAAGAATCTCCTTACTGTAGAAGTAGCAACAGTTTGCTGAGCGCGAGAGAATCTTGCGTTGACCCCGGTTTGTTTTCGTGGCCCACTTCAGCGCGACGTTCACTTCTCTTAAAACCTTGATCGGATGGTTAGTTTGTCTTGACCTGAGAGATCGATACGAGACATTAGAGAGAGCCGGGGACGACGATCTCACTAGGAATACACTGTTGAAAGCGAATAGGTCGAATCACTCGTAGCGAGAAACAAGAATTTGCGCTCAGTTTAAAAATTTTGCGATAAATCTTAATGAGATTTATACTCACATTCTAAACTGTAATCTATTTTGTAGAATCATATTTATTTAATAATATATAAAAAGAATGATTTTGAAGAAGTATTAAAAAATATAGCTAGATGAGGATCTAAAAATAATTTTGTCAAATTAAAATAATTATGTAGGATTTAAACTGGTTGTTATAAATGTCAAAACTTTTTGCAATATTGATCGTTATGTTTAAATTTGCAAATAATTATTTTGATGATTCAATTATTATTTTTAGATCTGCATTTATTTAAATTTTTACATTTTATCAAATCTTTATCAAAATCGTTCTTTCCATGTATCCAATAAGACTTTTAATAAGTCATTAGAAAGTTCATTTGTTCATAAACATATTATATTTTTTTATGTATTATAAAATAATCGGAATTTCATAGTTAATGTTTAAAAACTTAAATTAAAGTTATTGTAAACTGCTACTGATTTGAAAAAATTATTTGACTTAATCGATAAAAAGCAAAAATGAAAAGAAAGAATGAAATGATTATAAAAGAGTTGTTACCACGAATTTCGAGACTAAAGTCGTGTATCACGTGCTGCCAATAATTTCGCTCGTCTACGCTTAGCGGATAGGGGTGTCTGCGCATGTTTGTATTGGAGTCGTCGGGTGTATTAACATCACCAATTCGCGAGACTTGCCTGCACGTAGTGCCTCCACGTAGCGTCATTTCCGGCTGACACCGGTATTGTGCAGACTACATTGTCCCCCGTGTGTATTCAATGAGACGGCCCACAGCAACGAAGGGAGGGTGGAAGTAGGGGGGTGGACGGAGGTGAGAGGAAAAGGAGAGGAGACGCTCCAGGGACGTTATACTGGCTCTCAGCTTGTAAGCGAACGCGAGGTTCCTTGAAACAATGAATTGTTCTAGAAGACGTCATTGTCCGATCGCTACCTGACGGACTTCGTCGCGTTTTGCATGGCGAACTACAAATTTCCTCTTTCATCCCACCTCTCCCCCATTACTCGAATTACGTCTTACTTGGAGTGCTTAGCAAGAAGATCGATAGCTCCGCAAGGCGTTGACTTATTAATGACGGCAGGACATTTCAGTTATTTTAAATAAATTTTGTTGGAATATTCACCCGATAATCGGATAAATCTAATAGAGAAATATCTGTAGAATGTATTTTGAAATCGAAATACTTAAAAACCAAGAATATGCGAAAGTAGCGCATACGATTGGATTAAGAATGCAAGAAGCAGAGATTATGCAAAAATTCACTCGAATTCAATTCTTTGAAATGAAGAACTTGTGAAAACTACGTATCTTATTATTATTGGTATCTACGTACCGATGAAATCGAAGAAACATGAGAGCAGTGATGTGCGAATTGCGCGAAAGCGAGAGAAGCCGACACTAAGAATGCATGCGTAATCGGAAATTTTCATTCTATTATTTCCAGCAAATCTCCGTCAAGCGCTTTCATAACGATTTCGTACCTATTTCTATTTCTGATTCAGCATATCCGCGACGGCGAGGTACCTACACTACCTACTTGTCATTTTACCCCTCCGCGTTTCACCATTCACTATTCACGGTCCTTATCACGGTGAAGAACTCAATGAACGAGGAGGCGGGTACGATGAGGGTGATTTCATTGCAGATACGCGTGAAACGGACCGTTACACAGAGTCAATAGTCTCATCGTATTGGTTCCCGCATAGCCGTATATTTCCAAAGTCGATTTCGCTATCGAGACAATGTCCACCATATTTGGATGTAGAATTGTCGTGCAAAGTTAGGTATATATCGCCGTCCAACTATTACATTATCCAGTACGTGAATGCCAAACGCATGTCTGCCGTTCTCATGCGTCTGTATAAATTTCAAAGATTGTTCAAATTGATTGCAAATTGATTAAAGTGTTTATCATTAAAACCAAGCTTGAGGCAATTCCTATAAGCAGTATATTTATCAAATAATACATATTCATCAGTATTTAAAATCTATAATAACACATTTTAGATATTTATATACATATAACACATGACTCATCACATGACTATAGTTTATATGCTGTTTCAATATCATTGAATAAAACAGTATATGTGTATTGTCAATAATGCCGAACGGAAACTTCGGGTAATATAAATGTAATTAAATCCAAACGTACTTCATGCAAACATCCATTGGGTAACAATATTCTATTTACACGAACTGATTCGCACGAATTCACGTAAATCTAATAACTTAATGATCTCCGCGTCAATTATCATCCCAAAATAGTTAACTATTCGTCATTGTTACACATGTACAAATTCGCTTTAATCAGAAGGACAAAATTAATCGTCTCCGGTGGTAGGAAGGGCTTGCGCAAATTCCGTATTCTCCGTTACGGGATTGTCGTTGGGACACTCTCGCGAGAACGGTGCGATTCAGACGCGCTGCCAAAAGCACTCAGACGTAGCAGGCAGCAATATTCCGTTTCTCCGGCCGAGAGAGCGAGAGTACTGCGAGACTGCGAATTAGCGCGACATTACTACCGCGAACGCTCGACTCGATGGGTAGTAATATTGTCTGACCCAGGTTCCGTTTCAACCCCTTTTAACAACAAGACTCTAAGCTAAAAGAGACCGTTATCCCATCCGATTTCCCGAGCTCACCGAGAACTTGGCCATCGAAATAGAGAGAGAGAGAGAGAGAGAGAGAGAGAGAGAGAGAGAGCGAGAGAGAGAGAGAGAGAAAGAGACCATAGTACGAATGTACACGTAGTCCAACATTCCCGTCACGCCACTCGACTAAATCCAGGATAGGGACGAATCCCGAGAAAATGAATTTACACGATGTTGTGCCGGATCATCGAGTACTCCACTCTCGTATACCCTTGAAACTCGCTCGATTTCTAAGGTTGCTGTTTCTCTAGTAGTAGAATAGTAGGTAGAGTCTTTCTAGTACTTATACAATAGAACCGTTGGAATTATTTCTCATCAATTTTGATGGACTTCGAATATATTGTAGAGCATCATTTTTTTATCTGCTTGTCTTAAGATTTAGGAATCGAAGTAATCCTTCTAAAATAAGGATTTTTTTTATTTTCGAATATCTTTGAAACAATTGAAACTATAAGATACATGAAAAAATATTTTATACAAAAGTTTTATGATATGTTATACTTTTAATAACAGTATATTCTTGAATAGTTACAGTCTTGTATAGTTAAATTTTGCGATATTTCTCAACTAGACAAACTCTCAAAGCGATAAATTTAGCTCGACGTAAGAAAGTGTATGTGTATATTTAAAAAATTTTACAATTCTTAGACAACTTGTACGCTTCAAAAATAAAGTTTCTTAGAAATCTTTCAAGAACATAACTTTTTTTCAAAAACACAAATCAGTTAAAAAATTTTTTGTACATTATATACGAGTAGAATATATTTTTTCCTTAAGTTCTAAATCTAATAATATTTCTAACAATAAATAAGATGTTAACTTAGAAGCGACATGTTATAATTACCCAAAACTAATTTGATCCTTGAATATGTTGTTAAACACATAAATCAAACGCATACTTTTAAATTTGAGGAATGAAACAATCCTTCCAAGTTAATTTATACTTCATTTTAAATATTTATCATTGAAATGATGATATTTAAAAATATTTCAGATAAAACATAACATTTGATAGTTTTTACTTACTTTACAATTATATTTATATTTATATTTATATTTATATTTAAAATATTAAAAATTTAATATTTTTCGAAATATTCCTATATCTTTAATTAATTTTTATTTCTTATATAAAATTAAAAATAAACAAATCATTAAAAAGTAGTTTAATAAATATAAACAATAAACAAGAGAAGCATACGCGCATAGACGCGTCAAGATCGAAATGTTTATGGTTTTATATTGTTAACGTATATATATATATATATATAAGAATTTGAAATGTATGACATTTTGCACTATAAACATCCTGCGTGTGGCTGTATGTTTCTCTTGTTTATTGTTTATAAAACTATATTTTTTTAAATATACAAATATAAAAGTTAAAGACAATTTTATGCTAAATTCAATCATATATTATATAATTAAAAATTGAAGTATAAAAACAAGTTCTCGGAGTTATAGAGCATGGTAATTGGGCGCTAATTAATTTGTGTAAAAATGTTCTTTATTCAAATTTGATTGAACGTTTTGACTCCGTTTTGATTCATTTTCAACAATAAATTAAAAAATCAAACGCTCCCAGAAGACCAGAAAAAT
>Ga0157364_1002335_pt1 | contig 17521 bp, 9 predicted proteins | sample AttsexASBM2_FD_111476 | JGI IMG/M metagenome (GOLD analysis project Ga0157364, IMG submission 111476) | Fungus gardens microbial communities from leaf cutter ant in Ribeirão Preto, State of São Paulo, Brazil - Atta sexdens ASBM2 | ecosystem: Host-associated > Fungi > Mycelium > Unclassified ... | reverse complement strand
TCTTTTTTTTACAATAGCCGCTAAGTATTGATTTTAGATTGGTTACTTCACGGCGCGAGTGCACATTATGAAGCATATATTTCATTATAAAATATTTTTTCGTTTGCGCACGTTTCATGTTTCCCAGTTAATGAACTGTTTGCGCGCGCGCGCACGCACACACACACACGCACACACACGCACACACACACACACATACACACACACACACACACACACACAAACACAATGCAGGATTATGTCATACACGCTTACAATTGCAGTATTGTACGTTAGACATAATTGCATGCATAAACTTGCAACAATAACAGTGTGCGCTTTATTGCGCGTTATACCTTCGAGCGAAATTTAATGAAATTTCTATGGAGAATGATTTAGTCTCATGATGCAAATATTATATGATGAGTACAATCAATATTGTATATTTATCTTTTTCATATAAGCCGATCATGTTCTTGAAAACTTGAGAAGAACGTATAAAGGTTATACTTTTATAGAGAGCCATCTTTCAATGCAAACCTATCAGGAATATTTCATACAAAAACATATACAAAAGTACTCTATAAATATTAGACTTAAAAATGAAATATAAATTCTAAAAAAAATGTCAAAAAAGTTCAAAGAATAAAATACTTCATTATCTAAATGAACAAGTGATGTGCGAAAAAAGTTCATGATACAGAAATAATTTTTTCAAACTTACTTAATTATTTTTTTTCTTTGTGTATATCAAATTATAAAACAATTCATTGAATAAAAAACTTTAATTATAATATCGCTATATTTTGAAATAAAAAATTATTTGTTCTATATTATAAATTTAAAATTATCAATAAAAATCGAAAATGAATAAATTTAATAATTTAATAAATAAATTTAATAAATCATCGTATAATTTCTAAAATTAATACTAACAATGATAATTTTAGTAAAAATTATTATTTTACATACAGAAAGATTTCTTTATCATTTGTAAAATATTTTCAAATTAGAAAAAAAATCATAAATTTACTAGAAAATTTTAAAAGAATTATATGCATATTCTAAAGACTAAGCACTTAAATCTTAGCACTTTGTATCATAGAGATTAATACTTTTCATTAGCACTCACAAATTTTATGAATCACTGATGCTATTAAAAAAATTTCCATGTGATAAAAGCAATGTGTTTTTCTCTCGTTCTCTCGTTTTACCTCTTTTCTAATATCATCTCTTTCATCATGCAACTTTTTCAGTCGCTTTAAAATTAATTACAATCGCACTGTGGTATAATTAAAAACTCATTTAAATTCCATTAAAGGTAAACGGCCAATTCAAAGTCAAATATAACTGTTACTTCAAATTCTGGCTCTCTTGAATGAAAATACGTGATGTATCTTTTGAAATGCCACCTGCCAAATACTGCTACGATAATGTAAAGTGATAGACTGCATAATCGACCCTATAACCATTCAAACTTTTCAATCATTGTCAGCACTCGTTCTTTTCGAGATAAAGGAATGATTACTTTAAAACAAAAAAGTGCACAATTTCACATATACGATCGAAAATCCGTAAAGTATCCATGATTAAAAATGTATCCGCTTCGAATGTATTGTATCGTAACATATAGTTCTATACTATCCAACAACAATTAACTCAATGTTAATGTACCATTTGTCGATACGTAATGCATGCTATAAATAGAGACATCCGTATTGTTGAGAAAATGTAATTGTATTCCAGCAAATTCCGCGCAAATTCTGAATTCCAATAAACCACATTGACCGCATTATTCTGTCTACACCATTCGAGTACTCTCTGTTCATTATCTGTCACATTATCATTTCTCAAACCATGATTCTCGCGCTGATTTATACAATAAGTACAATGGTAGATCATTCCCCATTCAAACAAAATTTATGTATAACGTATTTAACATCTACACATATATATTTTATACAAATGCAAGGAAAAAATTCAAATAAAATGTCAAATTAAAACGTATTTAACTTAATATTAACATAATATTAACTATCTTGTTCGTATTATTATTAAAATTCTTCAGTGTTGAATTATGTTAGTGTAGTCAGTAATTTTTAATTATTTACGTAAGATCTGCCTAGAATCTAGACTATTCGCAGAGAAATTCGTTTTATTAACTGCAAGCTTCACCTTCATATAGCAGTCTTTTAACCAGCAATACATCTGCATGTATATTGTGAACGCCTCGCTCCATTCTGAAAACGTGATCCGAAAGCTATATCGGCACTACCATATCCCGGAATTTCCGTAAAAAAAGATCGTTTCGCGAAGCACGTGCTAGTCGTTTCAAACACAACTCTAAAGACATAGTTATCAACGTTGGCGCACGGAGGCCCAATGATAATTTTCCTGCCTACCTTTAAAAATTTTTAACAACTTCGTACAACTTTTTAATAACTCATCTGTCCACTTGTCTCATCGCCAAACTCTGTTCTCTGTTAGTCAGCCTGATATAGCTAACACTTGCGCTTATTTATCTCTCAGCAGGAGGGTGGTGCGTTGTCGATGACGGAGATGAAGAAATCATTGAGCTTCGATCAAGTGTCCCATGGCGGGAACACCTAGCACAGGCTTCGTCCTCATCTTCGTCCTCAACAGCAGCAGCAACAGCAGCAGCAATCACAACAACAGCAACCGCCACCGTGCAAAGCCACCCCCACGCACACGCGTCACACGCACTGCCACTCACATTCACATCTTCACAGCCATCACTCGCACAAACACCAAGCACCTCCGCCGAGACAGAGACGGGGCTCTTCGGGCATCATCTTGGGTCAAGGTACAACCATCTATCTGCCACGAGATTGTCTCGTCCTATTATGTTCGCTAAATCAAGTGATGTATTGATCATTACCGTTATATATTGTTCGCATAACACGGAAAAGATATCACGCTTTTGCTGAAGTATCTAAAAATTTACCTAGATACAGATCTGAAAATAATTTTGTTGGATCATTAAAGTAATTATGTAAAACGCTCAAGTAAGTTGTTAGACTACCAAACTGCAGTAATGAAAATTGAAATTTCTACATGTTTTAATGGTCCAACAAAATTATTATACTTTCAAATCTGTATCTAGATAAATGTTTAGATACTTCAACAAAATTCTTCTTTCTGTGTAAATTAATTTGCAATATCTTCTAATTACAAAGCAGCAAAATCAAAAGAATGTTAACAATTTGTCCAAAAATATTAAATATGGAAAAAATAATGTCACTTTGCTACAAAATGAAATTATTATTGTAAAACTTTTATGTTTTTTTGCGTTATGTTCTAAATATCTTTCTTCATTTTTATTATTATTATTTATTAACAATAATAAATTTGTATATATATATATATATAGAAGATAATTATAAATGTACTCTAAAAAATATAAAATAATTATATATATTAATATATTAATATATTAATCCACATATATTGATTCTAGAATGTGTTTTAAATTCTTTATTCAATGAATTATAAACTATTGTACTGCATTAGGAGGTGACCATCCTGAGAATATTCTCTGGAGATTCGACTGCGATCTAGCGGGTGAACCAGACGTAATAATTTCCCCGCCGCCCCCGCCGCCACCACCCTCGGCAACAGTCTCGAGGACCACGACCCTTTGACCAATACTCGAAGAAGTACCGACAGGTGTACCTGTCCAAAAGGAACTACCTACGCAGACCTCCGTGGTCGTCAACGTTACAGATCAGAAAGAGACATGCTTATAGCACATATAGTCGCCGGAGTGGGTTGATAAACCGCAACGAGGGCCATCCCGCTCCGACGACGACGGCAAATCATCGATCGAGAACACGCAAACGAGAACCTGAGACTGAGGTCAATTGAACGAGAATGTCATGATTAGAATTAATGTTTCCTGCAAGATGCGTTCTCCTATTGTTTCAATGAGACTATGATAAATAGACGTGTGATACAACTAGCTCGATATTTGAAGAGTAAAATCAAGATAATACGCTGGCACATACGATCCTCCCTTGTATGTCCGATACCGAAGATATCGAGACAAACGATGTTAATGCAAGGATGTGTATCTAATCGGGATAATGGATGGAAACTATCTAGTTGCTCACGTGTAACTGTTTGTCTAGGCAGCATCGAATGAGTGGATCCTGGGAACTATCAGATTTATCAGTCTATAAAGACAACGGAATGCTATTCACAAACAATGCGTGTTCCTCATGCGTCTAACCGACCATATATTTGATCAACAAATTGAAGCCAAAACTGAGATATCAAATTAAAAAGTGTCAGTGCGTGAATGTCACGGATCAATCGGAATAATGGGAACTGCATGGAAAATGAAATACCACGCGCAATACCAGTTGACCAGGAATTGCCGGTGTTTCGAAATTCCCCGAGGCAACGGTAAAATCGAGTGGAAAACCGGATATTTGTTCAAAGTATCCGACCGAATAGATCAGAAACCGTCCGCGACACCACGACGGAACATGAGCTGATATTATAGCCGAATTTCAAGTTAAACATATCGAAGCGGATTTAGAAAATCGATGAAGCTTGTTAAATCGACTGGTTTTCACATATAGAATTGTATTCCATTCATGTCGCAATTCGCGAATAGACTGAAATCTATTCGCAGGAATCAATAAATTATAAAACATCAAATTATCCATTGCAAAATATCTAAATAAATATCCACGATCTCATTCTCTTTCAATTCGGCAGTAATATGTAATTAATGTACGAAAATACAGAATACAGTCATAATATTCATTTGCGATTTTACACAACTCTATATGTGAATACGAGCGTCAATGGCAAAATCGCTGACATAGTTGCACGTTAATGCGATGCCAATGTCTATTGGAATGCAGTTTCCAGTGACAATAATTTCGGACCGCAATTTTGCAGCAACCATAATATTCACGAAACAAATATTATAGCTTTTACTCAAAAATGCACAGAAGGAACCAATAGACAAGTAAATGATCGTACGCTATAAACAGTTGAATAAAAAATTGCATATAACTAAATATGAATGGCTGTATCGTATATGATTTGGACCAAATTAGTAACCACTGCCGGATTTAGCCTAAACAAATTTCATGCGTCCAATAATTTCGAACAAAAACGTGCAGGTACAAAAATCAAATTACAAGAAATGAATTGCTTATTGTTACAAAACGAGAACTGCTTATTGTTACAAAAAATTTACAGAATTATCTAATAATTTAAATGTTATTTCTAAATTTATAATAAAATATAATTAATAAAAAATACAAGATTCGAAAGTAATAAAAAATATATTTTACTTATTGTTATTTATCTCAGAAATTATTTATTTAATTAGACGAATACGAACATTTAGGTTGGGATTCATGGCAAATATAATTCGTAAATAATTTTCGATGTTTGATTGAGAATTAATTATAGATAATTAATTATAGATTCATATTTATAAATCGTTATTCAATTATTCAATATTTCAAAAAGATTTCTGTTTTATGTGAATCTGTATTTGTATCTGTATAAAAAAATCTGCTACTATTTTTATGATTCATGATCTGTAAATAATTGTCTATTAATGATTATTTATCATATAATTATCGACTATGAATACCGATCTTTAATTTTATATTATAACAAAACCCAAATAACAAATATAATATATAAATCTTTAATAATAATTAATATACGTATGCATTTGACATATAATATATGAAATTTCTTTCATTACATGGAAAGTAGTGAATAAATATATTAATGTAAAATTAATCTTAAAAAAAATATTAGCAGTTCTATAAAATTTGAAAAATCAATCAGAAATTGAGCCATAAGATACTTCAAATGATGGATAAAAGAATACGATCATTGGCATCAAACTCTTCCTTACTGTATTATAAATAAGATAGTACACTAATTGTTGAAAAAAAGATTTCTAAATCTTTTATATATGTGTAATTTAATACATTAAATACATTTAATGTATGTATAAATCTGTATATGTATATATGCGTCGACATGTGTGTGTGTGTGTATATACGTACATATTACGCGCGTGCGATAAGCAGGAAATCCGTGAAGCGAGCAAATGCAACAAAAGACCTAGTCATATTTTGACACAATCGAATAGTTTATTATTATACTGGCGCGTGTACAGTGTTTTTCATGAAAAACAAAAAGTAAAGGAGGTAACCCAATTAACTGTTTGACAATTTTTAGCTATACATTGCGACGTTCCATATTGTGAACATATTATTACGTGAGTGTACCGCTGTTTGTTGAAGAGAACACGTCATTCAGCGAATTTATTGATACGTTACTAACTGTTGGAAAAGAAAGAGTGAAAACGATTCTGTGAATGTGTACGTTTAACATTACGAGGAAAATAAAAAAAGGAGAGATAAAAAACATAAAAATAAATAATCTGTACTGCCATTTACAATAAATAATTCGCGACACACAGTCTTAATTCCATACGTTTATACGGCTACAATACACATTGCACACAACATATAATACAATTAAAGAGCGAAAGTCAAAATCATCGAGACCGTTCATAACATATTTATCATGGAATTTATTTGCAAAAAAAGGCGACGACTGTATATGTATATATGTATGAATAATATATAAATTTTCAGTGGAGCAAATCTATATCAAAAAATGTGTGCAACAAGAAAATCACGACGCACTTCTTCCATAAGAGATATTTCTATATTCTTATCTTCGTGAGAAACTTCCAAAAACAGTTGACTATTGTTATACTATCTACGATTATTACGTTTTTTGACAAAATTAAGTTTTATTTTTTTATTGCATAAAAATGAAAAAAAAAACGAATGATCTAAAAATCTAAAGCTCAAGCTAGAAGCTGGCAATGATTTATCGGCGCGTAAATGATCAAAGTCTAGTTATATAAAAGGGATGTTTATAAATGTTTATCATCAGTGAGAACCCATTGGGTACTTTCTCTACATCGGAATATAAAAAATTTGAATACTGATTGTACAGTTTTTAATAATACAGGAAATAAATTTTGTCGACGATCGTAAAAATTTAAATCTGTATATAAAATTATGAACATAAAACATATTTCTTACCTCAATGCTATTATTATAATGATGTAAAATTTCCGTGGTTAACGCTGAAGACAAACTCTTTTTTAAATAAAAATAGTTTATTATTGAAACATAAAAAGAGCGTAAAATTGATAATGTCTTTACACTAAAAAAACAACAAAATTTGAACATTTAAAATCCTGTAATTTTTAATATTATTTTATGAAAGTACGAGTATATATTTGAGAAAAAAATGTTTTCACATGACAGCGTTAATAGATAACAAACTGAAAAACTACAAAGCTATGTTCAATTCATTTTTTCCTTTTCTCGGTGTATTTTTCAATGGACATGTTTTATTTTTACTTTTTTCGCAAACTCTTTTATTTACACAATCCAATTTATTCCGTTATCGCACAATGATATGACAGCTTTTGACTGTCTCTTTATATAGGTTTTTTATAAACAGTAAATGTAGCTACCAATCTTCCGGAAGAATATCCGCCGAACGTTTATGCAAGTATATGCCTAATTCTACAATTGTACCTACTTCTCCATCAAATGATTCTGTCAGCACAGCATTTCACGGACAAAACAAAAAGTCAATACAAACGTTTTGTCAATCACAAGTAACGCTTGAATAAAATATTTCAAAGAATATTCCTATTTTTCATCAATCATCCATCACTATCGTTACAAAGTTTATGCTAATTTGATTTGCAATTCTCGATAAATACCGTTTAGATGGCTCAATAGCGCATTCAATGGCTCTCAACGACTCACGGGACAGAGCGACTACATTCATGGATTTCGAGGAAATTGTTACATTGCAAATCCGTAATCGTATCTAATCCGATATCCGTAGAACAAAGCAGATAAAGCTAGCAATCGGTGAAATACGCACGACTGAGCGACTGTGCATCTCCCAAATTCTCTAATCAAGTCAAAGATTCAATTGATCCAACAAAACAACAATTCGAGCAGAAATCACGAATAGAATAAGCTCTAACATTTCGCTCAAAAAGATTCGTTCACAGTTAATATAAAATTTTTTTATTTTAATTTCAATTGTCTAAATTATTTCGTAACATTAAATATTAAATCCGTTTATAGCAAAGAATCTAACCATTACCGAATCTATCGAATGAAAAATTTTCATCACTATTTATCATGTACTATAATATTATTCTCATAAATAACAATTACTTATAATAATTAATGTATTCTACATATCTTGCGATTATTAGAAAATTTATGAAGCCACATTAATTTGTTATATTATATTTGCAATCATTTTACAAAATCGCAACATATATCATTAATATAACATAAAAAGAGGAAAATACTGTTATAAATAAATTTCAGAAATATTGTATCTTTAATTTTACATTTCCATCGCATGCATTTCGTACGTTAAATTGTTAGAAAAAGACTAAAACAAAATGACGCTATAGCTATATCGAAAATTGCATTCATTTAGTCAGTGTGCATCAAAGAGAGTACACTAAAATCCAGGTCATTCCCCGACATTTGAGACTAGTGAAAAAAATGTGAGGAAGATACATGGAACGCAATCATCCCTGGAGTGAAGCTTTGATAACTTTCCGGAGCAGCTAACCATTTACACGAAATTTTATAGTCGATTTCTCGAAATATTTATCACGGTAAATGTATTTCATGAAGACACAATTAATAAATAAAAATAAATTTTTTTAATGTTTAACATATTAATACTTCTATTGCTTGACCTTTCCCTAATTTTCCTAATAAAATTTAATTTTCTTTTAATTTTTATATTTGTACATTATGTAATATAATTACACTCGTATTATGTAATAATTACACTGATTGTCTAAATTACATCTCTAATTCTCAGTATGCATTAAAGTTACAAAATATTATATAAATTTATTGAACGACACGAGCGAGATTCATAAACAAGAGAAAAAAATTTTAATATTGCTTAACGAGACTCTAGAACAAATAATTCTTTTGCTTCGTTGTCTTTTTCCTTTTCTTTCTTTTTTATTTTTTGTCTCTTGAGACAACTAAAACCAATGGGAAGATCCATTAATGTCCAATGCTTAAAGTAGATGTCGTCCTTGCTTTTCTTTGTCTTGACACAATCACTCCTCTTTAGTCAGTTCGTTAATAAATCATACGTTACAAGTAAAACAAGATTTATAGCAATAACACAAATTGAAATAAAACGAGGTAAATTTATTGGCAAAGTGTAATTGAAAGTGTGAAATTATGATAACACTACTTAAAAATATTACAAAAAGTAAAAAATAAAATATCACAAAAAAAATAAAAGTTAGCAACAAGGTATTACAATTTCTTATCCAATATAAACTGTTCTTCACATATAATTTAACTATCACTTTATATCTACATAATAATATAACTTTATTTAGTAAAAACAAGTGTTTCGAAAGAAAAGCAAATATCACTATTGCATGTATATGTTATCATTATCTCTATCAAGCTAGCAGAATCAAATGAATAAAATCGAAAAAATCCGTTGAATTATTTTAGTGATAATTTTGTGCTAATTTGTGCTAAATATAATTTTACACCACATGCCATTTAGAAGAAACTCGTGATTTTGCTAACTTGATATGAAAGTTGTAAACCTAAATGAAACTTCGCTTCGTGGAATGGGAAAGTTGTAAACCTATGTGAAACCTCGCTTCACGTGGAAAGTTGTAACCCCATGTGGAAACCTCGCTTTGCATTAAAAAGTATATGCGTGGAGATAGTATCCCGCCTCACCTTCGCAAAACCACGAATTTCTTCTATCTAGCGTGTGAAACAATATAAAATTGTTTCATAGCCCAAATCAACACAAATTATATCTGCTATTTTTTTCTCTTTTTATCTTGTGATTCTATTAACTTAATTTTAAGTTAGCAGCGCCACGAGTGTCTTCTAAATGGCATGTAATACAAAATATATTTATATTTTGTAGCACAAATCAACACAAAATAGTTCAGTAAATATTTTTCGATTTTGCACATTTATTCTTGCTAGCTTGACAGAGATATTACTATTTTATAGTCTGAGAACTTTACTTAATTTTTAATTTAATGTAACAAGAAAATGACATAAAATTTGATTTTTACACAAAAGCAAGATTTCCTCAAGATTTTATATTTTACGTTCAATCGAATTGATTGCGTATTTTATTTTCAATAATTATATCTTTAAGCGAAGCTCGAGTCGTTTAGTGCTTATGAAATTTATGAGCGATATACGCCAGAAATTTCCCAGGGGAGTGTCATCTAGTTTGGATATCGATTGACAAACAGGACCTCTTATTAACCGTTCCACCGCAATATCTGATCGAAAAGCATCCGCTGACAGATCCGTCGGCGGAAGCTCATAGATAAATCTACGTGAGTCCTATGCCGTTGATTGATAGAGCTCGGAGCTATCGGGGCGTGATTTGCGTTGATGATGATAGGAAATTCCATAATTTTCCTGATACCGATGTACGCAATGTACTCATACTACTCAGTATGTTACTTAATCCATTAAACATCTAATTACGTGTTTTGTTAATGTATACGTAAATCCGAGCGTAAATCTAAATACACATAGAGCGACTAAATCTGATATTATATATAGTAAAAGAAAATCTTAGTAAATATATATATTAAAAGAAACTGTTGATAAAAACATATTATGTTTTAATTTATTTAGTGAAAATGCAAAAATAAGAAAAAACGGTTTTACATACAAAATATTGCTTTCTAAAGATTTATATAGATATGCGTTCGATTCAAATTTTAAAATAATACAATCATATGAATAATAATATAGTGAAAATAATTTATTGATTATAAAATTATTACAATCATTTTTGAAACTTTTAATTCTGCAACATTTTCATTTTGTACATAAATTAATAAGTTTGAAATTAATATTGAAATATTAAATACACGTTTAGTAATATTCTATGAGATATCATAGAATAAAATTTTAAATAATTATCATTCGTGATGAGAAAAAAGATTTCAAAATATATTAAGTATATTTTCATCTTTAAATCTTTGTGTATTCTTGCATACATAACTGGTAACAAAATTGTAAATCTACTGTGTAATTACAAACCTAAATCACGGAACAATAGTCTAAGTTTAACTATTACGAAGGTGCATTCTGCTCCCTATACACTTTGTGTGCAAGTTAACTAAGCTAGCAAATAATCAATATCAGAGTATCGTACTAAGATAAAACCTGTTTCATCATTCGATATTTATCATTTTTAAAGCTCTATCTGTTATTTATCTCACTAAAGTAATCGATTTATTATATCAATAAATTATATTATTGATAAATCTATATTGAGTTAAAAAAAGAGTTGAAAGTATAATATTTAAAAGTAATAAAAACCAATTACCTATTTTTGATAACAATTATATTTATATAAAGATTATGCGTTTCGCGAATTTTCTCCATATCCAGATCCAATCTTGGAAGGCATTCGCCCGCGAAACGCATAATCTTTATGCAGAAAGCACCCGTACAAGTCTCAAGAAAATTATATTTATACTTATTTGTTATTTTATTAATTTTTTGATATTTAATTTAAGATTAATTATTTAGTATATTACTTCTATAGAAAGTTCAAAAATATAGAATGCAGTATATAAATTGTATCTATACGTTGTTTGTTTTATTTGCAAATTTATATATCAAAGATTCTAAATTTTTACGGTTTTTGCACATACTTGTCTTTACACAACATATAGAAATATAAAATCTACTTTCACGAGTTGACAAACATTCAATCATTCACAAGATGGAGAACACAATCTCTATTAATTCCGCTTTCCTTTAAGGATGTATTTATACGTTGCAATCTTTTCGGCGAATACCTTTAAGCAATAATATTAATTGTGAAGTTGAAAACAAAAATAGATAAAGATTAAATAATTTGTGTAAAATAAAAATGTTTCGTAAATTAAAAAAATAGTTTATAAAGATTCAGATATTTCCTCACCCGCTCAACACTACTTTATACCCTCTATACCTGGATGTTTGTATAGCTTTATCAAGTAATTCATATAATTTCGCCACCGATTCGTCGGCTAACACGTGTACCAAATATATAGTACTACCAGTTAATGATCTAACTTTCAATCGCAACTCGTTAGATTTTCCAGTCGCTTCATTAACCTGACGTAATATCGGAGGCTGAAATAAAAAACAGATTTTCAAGTAGATCAAGTAGATCATGATTGGACATGATTTTTTAGATACATAATTTATCTTGTCTTTTTCTGTTGATATTTTAATACACTTCTCACCGTACTCTTTCTTGCACAAGTAGCCGATTTTGAATCCCGAGGATATTTCGTCGCGAACTCAGATACAAGATTGGTGATCTTAAGCTCACCAATATTATTGACTTCCGCTGTGCTTAATGCTTTCGACCGTAATGTCGATTGCGTAACTATACCCAATCGCCCTGCAGACGAATTGGCAGATTTCGAACGTAACCGAAAGCGACTATCAACAATTTGTGACCTATTAGAAAATTTAATTTCAGTGCTTAATTTCAATACATAAATGTATGGATTACTTCATCTGAGTCTTTGATGACGATCTATCAGAAAAGCTATGGTGTTTCATCCTGCTGCTACTTGTAGATCTTAAGGTATCTTTCGATTTGGATGATTGTTCACTCATCGATATATCATATTCCATGTTTTTTGTAATCAACTCTCTCTTTTCCAAGATAGTAATATATATATATATATATACAATATATAATTTATTCAAATTATGATTCGTTAAATTTGGAAAATTTAATGAATAAGATTTACTTTTTCTCGTCGACTACTTCGTGCTAATTCAGCGTTAACGTGAGATTGAATGTGAGAACTAGAACAAACATTATTATGCGAAGCCAAAATCTGCGATCTCAAAGAATATATATCGACAGAAGGTGATTCTGAAGAGATTCTGGAATCCAATAAATTAATAGGATATGAAAATGCATTATAAAATGTTTAACAATTTACATAATATATAGTTAGTTATAATATATAGTTAATTACTAATTGCTTCATAATTACTGAGAGATTAATTATAAGATTAATTTGGATATACATATTATATATTGTATATATATTTTTTTTAAACAAAAAAGCATCGGTTTAGACTTACTATAATTTAATATACATTCTTTGATAAAAAAAAGGTTATGCATAGATCTAGACCTATATATAACCTTTTTGTCGAAGAGTGCATATTGTAAATTGAGTACTTAAATATTTACATGTGTTTCAAATAAGTAGTGATAATACCGGCTTGGAAGTGATAAAAGCGGAATGTTCTTGGAAGTGTTATCTTTCGGCGAAGGGTTTGCATGAGCATATTTTTGAAAAATGCTATTTGATCTGCGTAAATTTGTCGATAACAATTTATCCATTGGAGATTGCTTTCCCAAACGATATCCTTGACCAGGAAAACTAACAGAATTATCTATATACAAGTCTGTTCTATGATCTTCTATCTATAAGCGTAAGTCAAAATATTAATTGGAAAAAATAATAGAGATTCTCTCTCTCTCTCTCTCTCTCTCTCTCTCTCTCTCTCTCTTTAATCAAATTTTTGTTACTCTCACAGATTCTAGAAAAAAGATCTTAAAAAAAGTGCGGAGAATATCTCGTGTGTATCTTAAAACTCTATTCTATTATTCTACATTTACCATAAAAGGCACTCCGTCAGGATATTCTTGTTGCAATTCAGATGGAAAATATCCGTCCAGAATATCACGAATAAACGAGATTGCAGTCGAATCATGGTAAGATCGCAATGGTCCTCCATTGATGCACATACCATTTTTATAAAATTTCAATGCCATGCAGGAAGGAGTCTTTAGTTAAAATGCATTAAAAAATGCTGATTGACGATATAAATAATTACTAATTAGCAAATATATTAATTTCAATTAATTAATATCTTCGATATTTGTGATGTATATAAAAAAAAATTCGCGTAATTTCATGGAATCTTGCAAGCAATATTCTACATTATATTTACATGCTATGAAAGTGCGTATTATGAAACTATTATGAAGATATTACTTTGAAAGTCGCTCCTCCTCCTTTCTCATTATGATGAATGTGAATTTCACCCTTTCCCGCAGCTAGATTCAACTGATCGATATTCGTAACTAATTGTTCATAGCACATGTTGATATAATTACTATAACGAAGTTATTACTAATTATTAGAATTGCTATTTTTATTTCTAGCTAGTAATAAAATATTTATTTTAATTACTTGCTACTATCTACGTTTGTCGTACTTTTGGTATCACCCACCCATATTAATCCATAATCAGCCAAGAACTTCTACAAAACGACATAATTGCTAATTTCTATTTATGTTTTAAATACGTCAAACAAACATATTTGAAATATAAATTTAAACCTCCATTTCGCTGATTTTATGTTCTAGCGTTAGATATCGTTGATAAAAATATTCAGAATTCTTAGCTTGACTTCGTTGCTCCTTCTTTCGCAGCAGTTCCTGACTTTTGTACTTAGTTTCCCATTCTTTAATCTATCAAAATAATATGACATATCATAAAAAAATTGTAAAAATTATTCAGAAGTTTCAAAGTACGGAAAAATATAAATAGAATACACGAATGTATTCGATGTTGTAAAATAATGAAATTTAATAAACGCAATGTAAATACACAGCTTAAAAATTAACTCTGCCAAACTAACTATGAATATAATGATAATATTATATTCTATAATATATATTAATATACATATAATGATAATATTATATTCTATAATGATAATACTACATTCTTAGATTAAAAAAAGCGTACAGAGAACCTTCCGCTTTAAGCGTCCAATTTCCTGATCCTTAGTTCGCAAACCTTCCTCGGCTTTCGTCAAAACAGATTGCATTTTTCGCATTTGTGACTCAGCTAAATGCAATTGTTTCGTCAACATGCCAATGAGCTCACTTTCTGAAATCAATACGCGATAACGGATACATAACAAAATCTACAACTGTTTTAAATGCTTAATGTAACATTCTATTTAAAACTACTAAATTTTGTTATTAAAATATTCTAGTCAACTTTTAATTTAATTTCTTCTCAACCAGTAGTTCTATATTATCATACAAAATTCTATAAAGTACACAATTTTTAAATACAAAACCTTCTTCGATTACGTCATTTATGGTAACCGATTTTCTGGTCATCTTCATTGAATTGTTCCATAATTTTCTCGCGGAAAGATTTGCATTGGAAACCTGATACCCGAACGTATTATATAATTTGACGTAACATATTTTGTCTAATATTTTATGTCTATGATATAAATGTCACACAGCTACCATTTTATTATTAACGTGAATAGAAGATTTTCCATAACCAAGCATAATTTTGCTGTCTTCCGATAGATCTGTCTTCAGATCCGCCATTGTAGAATCTGATATACATGTTGACGAAGGTAATGTTTTTAATCTAGCAAAATATTATATTATTATTTCTTGATATATTGCTAAAAAAATGCATATTTTTCGTTATTATAACCATAACATCATAAAATAACCTACTTGCAATTGTTGTCATGTGACAGGATCAAGGAATTTTTTGAAAATTTCTTTCTCGAATGAATTGAAGAGTTTCCTTGATTCATGTTATGGATGATGGCATTAATTAACGAGTTCGACAACATTTACATGAATTTTCTTACGTCACCAAAAAGTAGTTATTCGCCCGAAGTTGTGTTTACATTATGCGACGTAAGAAAAGTCGATTCAAATAGAATTCAACATGAAAAATGGCAACAATTTCTATACAGTATCACAGCAGAAATATTTTACAATTATATTTTTTCTTTTTAATTTTAATATCAGTCTATTTTTACTTTTGGATTGGATCAAAGAAATTAGGTTTACTTACTTTCACTTATATTATTTCATATTCGATTTCTTTTTCTATACAAGATATCAATTTTTCTCTCTTTTCGAACTAATTAAACATTCGTTACAGTGTTATTGATGTTTAACAATAAACTTTTGCACGCTATTTTACAATTGCGATTTATGAATAGATTTTAAGTTTATGTTACAATATGTATAGAAGAGAAGAAAAGAATTAATATTCTATTGCATCTTAAAATATACGGTAAAAATAAGGATAAAACCTTCCAATATTACAAACCATAATTCAAATACGCAAAGTAAATATCAAATTTTCGAAATTATTTTTTCAATTAATACATATCTCATAAAATACGTTTCAATAATAAATAAATATCTAAGTATCAGAAACACTAATTCCTAAAAATTTATTCATTAATAAAGAAGTAATTTAATAATGGCACATAAGGGTGTGATACTAGTCTCGTAAATGAGTCATAGGAATCATACCTAACTTGTTCATCGTATGTTACATCGTATGTATGTTATGCGGCAACTTACTTTCGCAGAATTATAAAATTTCTAATATTCTTGAAATATACTTTTTTAAAATAATTTTTTAACAAATAATGTCTAATCATTATATTCCTATATTTCTTTATAATATTATAAATTCTTTATCCCGCTATCTGTGTTGCAATTTTGTATGTAAAAATAAAAACAGTGTCTAAACTTCTCCCCGAAATCATCCAACACAACTGTGATAGGAATCCTATGTAAGGAATCCTTTTCTTTTTAAAAATTGAGATTTTCAGCTAGTTGTTATCTTTCCAGCAATTCTAAATTTCTCCTTCAAAACCAATCAACTTTTTATATTAAAACATGTCGTGCTCTTGCTTATAATGATCTTAACAAGGATCCGCCCATCTTAAGTAAAGATTCATCTCTTGATTGAACTATTGTGAGTGTCTTTCAATTCTCTTTTATAATTTGTAGCGAATGGAAATATACTACAATATATATTTACTGTTAGATTCAGTACTGGACTGGGCATGTATTTGAAATACTTTTATTTAAAATACATGTGCAGTACAAGTGTATTTTGTATTTCGACAAAGCATATGAAAGTATTTCGTATTTTGTATTTAAAATCAAAAGATTAAAAGTTTTTGTATTTTATAATAATGTTGCAATAATAAAATTGATTTTATGACTCTGAAATATAAAATACTTTCAATCTTTCAATATTAATACTGAAATGCAAAATACAAAATATTTTTATATATTCTCATGCATGAAATACAATACAAAATATGATTGTCTTATAAATACTGTTTTTCAAATAAAAATATTTCAAATACAAGCCCTGGTTAGATTATGCTTCGACTAACAACAAGCATAGTACTGCATTAATCAAATTGAAATCTTTTTGCCTGTATATCGTGCCGAGTGAAGTTATTCAAGAAGATAGTTTTTCTATCTTCTCAGCATTTTAAAGTGTTACGTTGCGTTTCACACGTAATAACATACTATATTGCACCGCGACGGCGCAGT
>Ga0157364_1002334_pt1 | contig 17527 bp, 9 predicted proteins | sample AttsexASBM2_FD_111476 | JGI IMG/M metagenome (GOLD analysis project Ga0157364, IMG submission 111476) | Fungus gardens microbial communities from leaf cutter ant in Ribeirão Preto, State of São Paulo, Brazil - Atta sexdens ASBM2 | ecosystem: Host-associated > Fungi > Mycelium > Unclassified ... | reverse complement strand
TTTTTTTATAAAAAAATTTTTATTTTAAAATTTATTTATAAAATAAAAAAAAAATTTTTATTTTTAAAAAAAATTATTATATAATTTTTTTTTTTTTTTTTTTAAGTAATAATTATGTTTAACAAAGAATATTTTCTTCATGATAATCTTAAAATGTACTTACTAGAAATTTTAGAAAAAAATCATTATTATATATTCAAAACAATAATTTATTTTCTTTTGAAAAATACTATTGATCGAAGAAACAATTTTATCTAATAATTAAATCGAGTGTTTTAATTTAATAATCTTGATGAAAATATTAAACTTACTAGAATTTTCAGAATATATTTTGAATGATGTTTCTGATGAACTTACTTAGATTTGCAGATATATTTTAAAAGAAATGATGTTATATGTCAACAGTATTATTTTAATTCAAGACTCTTATTAATTTTTTTTCAATAACAGTAAATGTAGTTAATGAAACAAATAAAATGTTATCAAAACGAGAGCATGACGTATTTGTATAAACTTTTGAAACAAGTAATTAATATTTTAATATAATATGTATTTTTCTGCGTGTACCTACGCATGCAGTTGCTTTCTCAAACACACAAACGATTAATCATTTCCTCTGTTCTTTACGCATGAAATCTTCCGACAGTTCAACCAAACGCTTTTTCCATCGCACGTGCAAGCACGCGGCTTGTATTTTGTTTGCACGACTTCCGTCTCTCCATTCACTAGCAGCCGGATTATCCGCTTTCACAGATATCCGCGTACATTCCACGAGCGGAACATACAGCGCGGACTCAGCTGTCAGATGTGAGATAAGACCAAGTCGCTGATACGTGATTTTATTGAATTGCGTGATTATTTTCTTGGTCGAACAGAAAATGATTAAACCTTTAATTAACTCAGAACGAGCTCTCCTGGTGTTAGCTAGACTTGCTTTTTGCCCGCGCTGCGTTTGCAGCAGGTGCCGGAGACGGGAAATATTGGTCTCTTGCTTAATTCGCCGAAGCAGATGCCGTGCTAAGGAAAAAAGATGATACTACGCGGCGTATTAGTCTCTCAGTTCAGATAGCTCTTAGAACTTTCGTAATGCACTCGATTTTACGATTATAAATCTAAATCTTTGCTCTACCGGTTGTTATTTGCACTCATTAGACCAACGTCTCTTAGCGTTCCATTTCATTTTTAGCTGTGTACAAGAAAAGAATAGAAACTTGAGATGAGTGAGACATCTCATATTATGATATTTATGATATTTTATTATTTAACGTATAGCTGCAACGGTATATCTTTTGTCAAATGTAATGAAAATATAAGTCTTTTGCTGTGAAATGAACGATGCAGTGTCTTGTGATGAATGTCTGACTTCGTTTTCTCTCATTTTTCTTAACTTGGAACAATTCTGACAATTTTCTTCAGGATATATTATATCTTTCGGCATGATACGATTGTTATAACATCTTAACGTGCGTGTATTGCTAAGTCTTTAAGTTTTTAATACGCAATTTTGATACGCAAGAGCTTGTCAATCAAGAGAGGAATTTCTCAAATCAGTAATTGAAACATATCGGAATGAAACAGACGACCGACGATGCCGATGAGCGGAACACGGATCTAAATTAATCGCTGAATCATTTAATCATCCTCGACGAATCAAATCCCGTCGATTCTGTTCCTACAGCTTACCTTAAGTGCGTACAGGCGAGTATTCGCCTAGTTAATGTATCGGTTTATCTCCGACGTATGGTTTAACTTAGTTCCCGATGGATAATGGAGTTAGTACGTTTTGATTGCAACCTACCGTGCACGTAACTCAAAGCGATATTGTTTTACTCCCTCTACCCCGTCCGCAGCTCTTGCAATTCTGCTATATTAAACTAAACGCTATCATCATCCGCAAAATCGCATTACGATTTCGTCGCAATCCAATTCTTAATGTTATTGATAATTCAATCTCTCAATTTGACTCGGTATTCGTACAAACAATATAAATTTCGAAAACATTGAATAACTTGAAACAAAATCCGTTCGGCTTTCATACTAGGAAAAATATTATTCTGTGAACCGAAATTTTGCTGTAACAACAAAAATTTGATTGAAATATACCAAACAAATATTTTTGATTAAAATGTTACCGAACAAAACTTTATTAATTTTATGCGAACTAAATTTTTTAATTGGTTTAAACCAATATTTTTATTATTTACAAAACAGAGAATATTTCGCAGAAGCAACTAAATTTTTTGTTACATAAACAAAATATTTGATTGCAGTTAAAAAATAGCTCGATTAAATCAATAGTTTTAGTCAGTTTTGCTGAAGGCATTAAATTTTTTTCCTCATAAAGAACGAAATTGTCGAATATTAATATCCGGTGAGAATAGAGAAAATCAAGGTGGACATTGATGTCTTCCTTGTATTTGATGAAGACACTTGAACGATACATACATAGTGAGGGAGAGAAGGGATCGGGACAGTTTTCTACTCGCTCTCGTTGAACGGAGTTATTTTACGACGAGAGCCTCGCGCAGATATCACAGGGTTCTCTGGTACTTGTTCAAGCGGTGAAATCGGCCATTTGTCATCGTCACCCTTCCCGTCATCATGCCGGACGGATTTTCCCTTCGCGAAAGGTTTCCTGGAGCACAATAGTGGCGCGTGCATACACTTACTGAGAAGCTCGGTGCACCGCTCGGTCGCCATCGATCATAATTACGAAAGTGTTGCAGACCCGTCGCCGTGTAAAGACAATTAGAATTAGTCACGCTGGTAATTATGACGTCGTTAAGGCCATGCCCCGATTATTATTGCGATTATTATCGTCGTCGTACGTGTATTATGCGTGCTCACAACGGCGACAATACCGTTATTATTATTAGATCTCTTTTTTTTTTCTTTGTGACTTCCTTTCGACATTCCTTAGTCGCGCTCGGCCGTTTTCTAAAGTCACAGGACTTTGCGGAAGTCGATCGTTACGGTTGTTCCCGATCGCCGATTGCATGCGCAACTTTGTAAACCCTCATTTTCCACTTTCTAGTTTGTTGCGCCGGCTTTCCGTCGATAATGTATTCTATTCGATGGAGACATTGTACGACGAAGACGGCCAAATAATCACACGAAGTAGAACATAAAAAAATTAACTTGTATCGTGGGATACGATGCTACGGAAAACATGGATTTATGTTTTAAACTTGAAGCATTGTTAAATAAATATTAAATTCTGCAATAATATAATTTTTTACTCAATAATAATCTTATTTATTTGAGTTTAACTGTTCGATCCTATCATTAGAGCTAATTTGGATCGTGTTTGCGTGAAAGGAAATTGCGCAGGGGTTAATGATTACACGGACGGACACCGATCTCGGTGTAATTCTGCAAAATCAACACAGACATTCGCGCGTATCTTGCGCCTAATTAAACGATGAAGCTGACTTTGCACTTTGCCCTCCTATTCCTTTCTTCTGTGTATATTCCCTTTTCTTGAGCGGTAAGGTCAATTTGCGGAAGAGCGTTGTTAGACGCACGCTTGCTTATTAATGCAATTATAGTGTAATAATATGACGCCTATATGAACAGATATCTGCACTTGTTCAACATGTTCCTTCATTAGCGAGCGATTTATCGCATCTTCTCTTACTTTTCCATATAAATTTCAACCTTTGTCTCGTCGTTCCTTTTCACTTGATGTTGTTAATGTTAAAAGGCGCGAATATCGCGGCCATTACTTATCCTTTTTATTATCGTCACCGTCGTCATCATCATTATTATTATTATTATCATCATTTTTCAGTGGTCTTCATTGGTCCCGACGCGCTCTTTCCCCTCTCGATGGTATCGATCCGTAATACCAGTTTGACCTCGTGTCGCTTCGAGGAATTCGCTAGTATAAGGATGCTTTTAGCGAGAATTATAAGATACTGCCGAGTTTCGCTTTGTTATTCACCGCGAATGCATCGATCCCAGGTGCATACTTAGGCGGGCCGTCTTTTCCGATGTTCCTAAGACGCATCGCATTGTTAGTCATCCCCCAATCGGCGAATGACATTTCTCTCACTACGTTATTTAGTTACTGCATTAAGTCCTTTTATAAGCAAGTTTCTTTCACATGTAATCATTTAGACGGCCAGGATGAAAGATTGTAAAAGAATTTATAAAGCTTTAAGAATAGTCCTGACAATGATGACGATGTCTCTTTATGCAATTCCAATGCTTCACTGTCTCCTGACATTATCGGCCTAGTTTCCAGCCTGCCTGTCCCCTTCTGCATCGAGTACCTCGGCAAACCGCAAGTTGATATCGTGTTGCAAAATGGAGCAAGTAGCGAGAGACACGAGATTCTCGAGCGTGAACATATAGGATAGAATCATGTGTAAACTGTGTTATCATAAAGCTTCTGGAGCATCGAAGACTATTTGCGCCATTTTTTCAGGCCGTTTATGAAGAAGAATAGAGGGAAATAAGGGATTTTTTTTTTTACTGGGAAAATTTTGAATTTGTGAATGTTTTCTCCGTACTGTATATTTTGTCAGAAATTGATAATGTAATCAATTCTTTCAGTGTATAATCGATATTTTCGTAATTTTTTTGTGATTGCGAATACTAGAGATAAAATTGGAGACATTATCGATATAAAATCTCTAAATATTTCGCATTCCATGCACTCCGAGAATAGTATATAGAGCAAGACTCTCTCATCCGTTTTCTAGCCAGGTTAGTTAATGATATGTATAGGTATTCTTTAATCAATTCTCGTAATTCTCTACGGAAGCATATAATTGCAGTTTCGTGCAAGATTCTGAATTCTTCTTTCGTTGACCCAGTTTATTTTCGGCCGGCTTGATTATATCTCCCACTTGAAGTTTGAATCGGATCGGGACCGGAAATGTAAATATCGACTTATTGTTTATCAAACGCACCGTGACATCATTACGCGCATGAATTAGTATTGGCCAACACAAACAACTATCGTAGTTCGCGAGAAAGGCTCATCGCTCGATAGTGCCAACGAATAAAGTCAAAGTTACGTGTGATACGATGACCCGAATTTATTAAACCCTCGGCTATCGCATTACATCTAACGAAGCTTCGAAGAGCATGAAAATTTAGCCTCTAAAATGACCGGAAGAGAAAAGTTAGTCATAGGAATTTTGTGCTACAAAGCCTTTATTAATCGTCAATAAAATTTTAGATAAAAGGACAATATCGAATTTTTTAATTCAATAAATTTTATTTTGTCGTTTTAATTTTCGTGTTCTCAAGATTCTTATCGTTTAACATTGGATAAACTTTTATAATTTTGTACGAAGTTCACGATTAAAATGAAAATTACTTTTTCGAGATTACGTAAGTAAGATCTCTCTTGTACATTTAGCCCCATGTATTCCTCCAAGATTAAAATCATGTTAGTATAATACAACGATTTCTGGCATGTGAAACATGCATGCAGCCACATAATTCGGTTGCTTCGAAGATAAAGATCGTTCCAGTATGGTGCAGCAATTCTTTAAATTGGGTGATTTTTTTTTATAAAGGGAGAGCAAAGGGAAACGTACTTGGTTATCAGCGAAATTATCAAACGGCAGGTTGAAAAGAAACACGCTCAATTAAGTCTCCGCGCACTTGATTTCGTGTGTACACGTGGAGGAGGGCGGCTTCCATTCCATTTTCGGCGAGTCATTAGCCTAATTAGTCAATATGCGGCCGGAAGTAATTCCCGGAGTCGCTCCTGCCTGGCACTTTCGCGTGTCGCCGATCATTTCCCCGTTCCTGCGAAATCTAATTTCTAACGTGCGATGTGCGATTTCTGAGCGGAACACTGTCGTGCCGCAGGCTACGAGGCTCGTGTATCGCTCTCAACACGTATAATGTGATCTGAAAGACTATTATCTTGTCGTATATCACGAATAATCCTTTGTAGCTTCGATAATTTTCCTTTGAAGGAAGAATTGCCGGTGCTATTTATCGAAAATTATATTAAACCTTTGATATACATAAGATAAGATTTTCAGGATTCTAGATATATATACGATAAGATATTCTAGATTTCTAGATAGATATTCTAGATATATATATGATAAGATATTCTAGATTTAGCAAAAAAACATATGGCTCTCTTACTTCAAAAGTAGCATAACTAAAAAAAAGTAGTTATTATGATTGAGTTACATTGAGAAAAATATTTGGTATTTGTAACAATAATTGCATGATAAAGTAATTATAGTTAGGACCTTCATTTTTATGATTATTACTGCTATAATATTAGTAATAATAATCATATATGCATAATTCTCTCAAACATAAAAAAATTCTATAAGTTATGATGATTTTAAATATATTGATACATAGTAAAATATCAAGATATAAATGGTATAAATAAAATAAACATTTTTATTCAGTAAATGTAATTGCGAATACAACTATTTTTTTTAAATTCATTTATATGATAATAATTAAAAAATATGTTAAGAAAAAAACTTATCAAGTTTATCAAGGATATTTAAGGATTATGAATCGAAAATGATAAAAATGACATTTGATTATCTTAAGAATATACTTTTTTGCCAATTTTATAGTCAATAATTTTCTGTTAAGTTGAAAAATAATTTTTCTCTTTGCCTGAGAAATTTAATTTTTTAAGTTGTATCATTTTTGAAATAAGAGTAATATGCATTTGTTATTTCTTATATTAATATCTTGCAAGACATACGATTAATTTGCAATTTAATATTGTAAAACTTTTAGACTCTGTTGAATTACAATGTCATTTTTGATATGAATCGTTTCGTCCAAGAAATTTTCTTGTAATGAACGCGAACGTTGTAAGTGGAACGAACGTATTAGAAATGATAGATTCGACGCAAGAATAACTCGCGAATAAAAACGCGAATACCAGTGATACAAATTGAATGAATAATTCATGATATCAGTCTCCCCGCGAGCTATCTCTCGGGCATACACGGCAGTAGTTGAGAATCGCCGTCGCAAATACCTAACCGTCATTGCGCGTTCGACGATAAAGTCTCGGTAGAATAACATTTACCCGGTTACGAAACAAATTGCGGAATGCCGGGGATGCCGATAATAAAGATAGGCACGACGTGTCTTTACCGTTTGGCAAAGAAAGCGATTTGGCGTTCTTGCCACAGGACAAGAAGTAGAAGCTGAAGATGCTCGATGGTGAAGTCTTTGGCCCCCTTCCTTCTCCCCAGGGCTTGAGAAGAGCATGGCTTCCGTGCACCGCGATTCCACAAACGACGCAATTAGCCTGGAACTCTAACAATACGGTTGAGGTAGGTCATCGTGGAGAAAGAAAGAGTACGTGGCGCCTATAGCGATCTATACTCCGCAGCGCGATCTATTATTCTCGCAAACATTAGGTAATATCAGATAACGTTAAAGTTTGATCCGGAAACTTTTTTCAGCCTTTGGAATTAGCCTTCCCAAATGCACGATTCTTTGAATTCACAAAGATGAGATAAATGTAATTGGACATATCACTTATGTTTGGATCCACTTGCACAAAATTTATTATTAATCTCAAATGCTTTTTTTTTATTATATTATTTGATTTAATTGTACAATATTTAAAGATTACAATTAAATTATAATATTATATTTAAAAACAATCATTTGACATTAATAATAATGTAAACAAAGTTTTGCGTAAATGTTCGGTCACTGGGAGACGTTTATCTTGTATAACTTAAAAATTTTAGACTCCGAAATCTCAGAGTACATCGGGATTTGAAATAAAGATGCAGAATTTTGAAATGCGGATTTTTCATCTAACAGAATTGTACGCGCCGTTGCATTAATTTTTTCTGAAGCAGTTTCTGCTTTTTCTTTATATATTCTTTTCGCAACCTTTTCTCCGCTCCTTTCTGCTTGTCTCTATTCGCTTTCTTTTTTTTTTCGTTTCTTTTTTTTTTCTATTTGGATCAATTGCTCCGACGACGTTGCGCGTGTACACACGCAGCGAAAACAATTACGAGAGTACGTACATCCACCACGTAAGATAAGTCGGTGTCATAAATTACGGAACACAATATAAATGCAAATTTAATGTCAGCCGGCCTACTGCTATTTGTGTTTGCCCTTGCCTCTCCCCCTCTGAGATAGCCGACTTGGAACGAGTCGCAGTATCTTCTTATGTCCCTTCAGTCTGTAATGCAAGCTGAAAACTTTCAAAGTGATACACATTGACGATTATTACGAGCACAGTACAATTTGTAAGATAAACATAAATGCGCTTTTCAGTTTTTTTTCTTTCCATTTTTAATTCTATGTGTTTGTGTTAAAAACTCTATATGACTTGAATTATTTTTTCTTTACTGAATTATAAAAAAATCGACGTAGAAAATGGATATTACTTATTTTTATTTTCTCGATTGATATACATGGGAAATTTTAAAATGAATGAAAGATCGTCATTCTTTTTTATGAAACCTACCAAAAATCTCGCGATACCCAGAGGATTAATGTTTTCGCTTCGTCAGAAGCAAGTTGTTCATGGTGAACGTTCCTAGAAGCGTTTTAAGCGATCCTTTGGGTGACGTTAAGCGCTCGTTTCATGGAAATTTCCACAAACGGGCGTAATTCCGGAATTGGTGAGGTACTTTACCGTAATGTCCTCCTCTAGACGAGCCTACGAAACTATCAAATGGTGCTAGGAATGCAGCTTGAACGCAGCCATTCTGTAACAGTAAACAAAAGACAAAAGCACAAACATATTCTTTCTCTCTTTTTATAAAAGAGAATAAACGTTCGATGGAAAGTGGTAGTGAAAGCAAAAACAGAAAATATATTGAAAGAAAATAAGAAAAGAAATATATGAGAAGAATTTTCAAATGAAAAGTTCAATAATTTTAAATAATAATAATTTTTTTTCTTATGATTGTCACGGTGAATTTGTTTCTTCCACGTAATAAGGTGATATTAAACGCGATATTCGATCCAATTTTCGTGCCGAGAAACAATGTCTTTTACCTACTACGACGTGTGCGCGATTTGATGCGCTCAACGAAGTCCCTCCCAGGTCACTCGTAAAAAGACGCGCGTACAATTTGATCTAACGATGCCACGGGGCAAATAAAAGAACTGCGTTACGACGATCAAACGACTTCGCGATACGGTCTGCGAGCGAGCGAGCCGGCGCTAAAAGGGTGGGTGTCGGCTTTACTATCTCCGTGAAACACGCGATGCATCGTTCGGGAACGAAAAATTTACTGCCAATTCCCGGTTGCGCGCTGGATTATTGCCTTGGTCGTTATTGTGCTCGAGTAACAACTACTTTGTTAATACGTGCCGCGGGTCATCCGAGCTGATATTGCACCGCGAACTATCTCGGCGAATACGACGAACAGATTCTGGATAAATCTGTGAAATGTGTTACATATCGCTCCCTTACTTTAAAAATGATACAATTCAAGAAATTGAGTTTCTTTACGGAAAAGGGGAAAATTATTTTTCAACTTGACAGAAAATTGTTGACTAATCAAGTAATATCGATGAAAAGACTATATTAACATGATAAAATGTCATTTTATAATTTCTCTTGCATAATTGTATTCTTTTTTAGCGGTGATGATTTTTTTAGCCCTCTTTTTGAGTTGTGACGGTTTTTACGAAGTTAGTTTATTTTTTAGAACTGATAAGATGATGTTTACCTAATACCTGATTTACAGTAATAACTCGAAAATTATATTTTTTAAGTCAGTTATGAAAACTTATAAAGTAAGGGAGTGACATAAAAATAGGAAGAAAGGGAAAATGATCTATTTATTTTTAATTTTATATAATTTTTACACTTTTTTTCTATTATACAATTGATAAAACTACAAATTAAAACAGATAAGAATGGCAAAGAATGTGTAAATGCAAAATGAACTAATAGATTATTTCGCACGTTATTGTATACACATATCAGTGCATATAATCGCAAAACGTTTAAAACGCGTGCTCCAATCAGTAAATCTGTAGAATTTTACTGATCTTTGTTTTAACTCCGCAATTATTAAAGGCACGGTTTTGCCATCGGCAATGCCATTTACGGCACGACTCGTGTGTCGACAATAGAATTGACAAATCAGAGGTCGGCCGAACAGTAGAAAATCATTACAATGGCCGTGCTACTTTGAGGGATCGAAGTGAAATCGGGGTTCAGAGATCGCTTGCATCGCTATATAATATGTCAGTTGGGCTCGTGCAATCTTGCAAAAGAAACTGCGCGCTTGATTTTTAACCGTGCTTCCTCGTTCAAAGGCAAAGGAAATCGCGTGGGTCTGCATTTTCTGACGGCTATATAGCGGCCGGTGAAAGGTCGGTGTGGCGAAAAGGTTTCCACGATTTCTGCTCCCACGGGATGCGTCCGATGCGTCTCGAGGTAACGTTATTTTAAATGCACTACGGTATGCCGGGGCACGTACGTACAGCGAAGACGAATGGTGTAAACACAGTCGGGGGTTCTTCGAGTTTGTTCTGTAACTACCATGAGGGGCGATGTAAGCGTAAACAGCGTCAGTCAACTATGGCGCGCGAGTGTGTGGATTCATGCGTATACGCAACGCTACGCATTTCGTGTCGCCGTGCCACACTCGTAAGCAACGTTACCGTAATTTTCTTTGTTCCGCATAATGAACGATGCTGATTAGCTACGTGACCTGGCGCCTTCACGCTGCGTCTCCGTCGCAATAGGGCTTACAATACGAGAAAAAAATCCTTTCTCATTCCATTTCTTTTCATTCTGCGACCGATACTGGACTATCAAATTGCAACAAGATCCGTCTTGAATTCGTTTGAAGACATATTTTTTGTCCCAGATTAAATAATTTCATAGAAAATCTTCCATTTTAAAGAAAGCTCTATAGACCAAAAATTTATTTAGAATAGCATTAAGCAATAAGTAAAAGAAAACGATCTTGCTAAACCACATATGACTCTATTGTGAAAATGATTATTGTTTAAGATTTGGCGATAAAATGAATTATTTTATTTTAAAAATTCATGTTATATAGAAACAATAGATAAGTATTTGGACAATGAATGAAAGTAACTGAAACTTGATCAAGTTTTTTTTTAACATTTGAAAAATTAGATTTCATTTGAGCGATAGATAGTTTTGGCGTACAGATGATATAGTTTATTTTTAATGGGTACACGTATCGCGCGCGATTTTATCCTGCATTTTTCGTGGTACTCGCAACTTGATCTCGGTCGCGCGAGAAGCAACTACCTGGAAAACCGCATTTAATCGCCTGAACCCGCCGTGACGCTGATGCGGTCGTAAATAATGTTCTGGCAGCGCGGCATATCGTCGTATAACTCGGTTCACCTATATGTTCACCGCATGTACATGCGGCATCTAATGGCACCTTCTGTCCATGAGTATATCGCGTCTTTCTTCCAGTGCTGTCTGCAAATTCGCCGAACTAGCATAAAAGATTGTATTTTCATCGAATTATTAATATAAAATGTGGCAAAAAAAGAAGAATTGGTAAATTCATTATAGCATCACTAAGAAAAATTATCTTGTTGAATTAAATAATAACTCTGGTGGAAAATCGACGAATCAGAATTTTCTAATTAAATTACTAGAATTCTAGTTGAGATAACTAGAATTCTGATTGAATTATTTTGGTAAAAATTTAATAAAGAATTTTAGTAAATTTTAGAAATATTGTATCAATCAGAATTTCGGATCAGAATTAATTAGAATTCTATTAGAAATTTTTTTCAATAATTAATTTTAGAAATTAATTATTATTGTTATTAAGAACGTTCACTTTTATTCATTATAAAAATTATTCAGTATAAAAAGCAAAAAAACGTTTAAAAAATATAAATGCATATGCAATTTTAATTTAACGTTCACATTCATGTTTTTAAATGTCAATTTTTAATGTAATTGTTAGATCGCTTGTAGAAATAATGCGCTTTAATGTCGATAATGATACATTTCAAGGTATTTTATCTTCGCGTCAATGTGCTATTCCTTCGCATTACACCGTGATCTTACGTGATGACCTTTATAATTGCCGTAGGTCAGAATGAATTATTAACAAAGAGCGACGTCGGCGAGGTCTCTGAATGTCATGTAATACGCATTACTGATATTGAAAATGCGGATGCATCATACGGATGATATATTCGAAAAGAGGTAACTCGCGTTGAAGAACGAGGTTCCTGCATTGCACATATTTTTCGTGTTCCCGATCCATAAAAAACTGCCCGACCTAGACGAAACGTATCTTGAAGCCTAGTGCTTTTTAATTGCGCAGTTTGTGTTTCCTTCACGATATTGCTATGTCGTCGATATACGACATCGGAAATAAGCACAGTGAACTTTTAATAGTCGTTTAGCTATTGAATGATAATGCCCTGTCTTATTCCATTAAAATACCTGAAAATATCTTTCATGGAGGAATTCTTTACGAAAGCTGATTTTTGGAGACGTAAAATGTAGAAGGTCTTCCAGTAGCCGCCGATAAGCCAATTAATTAAAAACGTTAAGATGAAATTCAGGTTTTATTTTTATGAGTGATTTATCATTATGAATGAAGATGCCGAAACATTTTATCATGTTTCCATTAAAAATAAAATATGGCTAAGAATATGCATATATTATTATGTATGAATTTCGTAAAAATTATAAATATTACCTCATAATTTGTTAATTGCATTTGAACACGGACTTTTTGTCAATTAATAATCTTAATGTGTAATGTATAATAAAAAGGAAAATAATATCAAGAAAATGAGAAAGTCTACCACTTTCGTATTTCTATTTCACGCATGATTTCGCGATTGTACGGAAAAGGGAAGCGATTCGAGGAAAAATATTGTCGAAATTAATCAGTCGATTGGAACAGGAAAAACGCCTTTGGATGGATTTCCACGTGAGTGATCCCCATGCAAGGTTCGCGTTAAATTTTCATACTTTACCAGTTTCAGCTGTCTCAAGTGTATCCCCGAAGCGCGTCGCGCGATCGGCATGATTGATTGCGGATTATTAATCCGAAATGAAAGATGATTGCTAACTAGCAGTTGAAAAGACTCCGCTGGGCTTCCACGCTGTCCGACGCGCGTAAATGAAATTACGCGGAAATATTCTAACTGCGAAAGAAAAAGAATATTTCGCAAGTTTCTCTACGGCGAATGATATGCCTTCGTTTAATTAGCTAGGACCGGTCTGACGACTACTTTTTCTTGGATCGTAGAATGCGCTTTGCGACGTGAAGATAGTCAAATAGTGGACTGCAGGTCACAAGTGCTTTTAGAACCAAGTTATTTTTATCATTTGCTTAACAATTTTACGACCAGTTTTATCACAACGTTAGCTAACTTTATCCTCACTTTAAATGTCTTGACTTTGTCGGCAAAATCAGCTTTAAACTATTTAAAAAAAATTCTTTTACAAAAATAATATTCTCGCCGTGAAGCAGACCTTATCCCAATGCTTTCAAATCGATGGTGAGAGGCACCACCGTATATAGTGAAGATTGCGACCGATATGCGTCTCGCATGATACGTTATTCCTGGCGAGAGGAAGGGGTGAAAGAGGAAGAGATTCGTCTCGACTAATCTCGCAATGAGTCATCAGGTCACTTCATGTAGCTCCACGCAAGAAGTCAATAAATTGTTGATTCGTCATACCGGTGATCGCTGCCAACGAAATGCTGATCCATTTGGAATTGTTCCCCTTTACTTCTGTGAAGTCTGTTCTTCGTTTTCAGAATTTTACTGTAATTGATAGAGCTGTTCTATTGTAAAGTTTTCAATATATTTTAAAGAGTTGTGAAAACCAAATGCTGAAACCAAATTTCTGAAAATCAAATGAGGATGTAAAGATGTAGTTTTTATTCTGACATAACATTTATATCTCGCTGAGATATCTTAAGATATAGATAGTCTTTTTCATATTTAACTGTTCATTTATATCACTTTAATTCTGTGAAATTACAATTTTAATACTTGTGCAACAAATTTACAATAAAATTTTAGCGTTTTGAAAAATAAAATCAATTTGGTCATTGATAAATACGAAAATTTTGCTTTCAAAAATCATAATAAAAGTGAACATTTTCGAAGTGAGAATTATCCTGTAAATACATTGACAAGTGCATTAGCTAAAAAACTGCAATTATTTTATATATAGAATATTTTCTGTGATTGATAGCGATAGGGGGAGAAATTTATTAATTTCTTGCAATTTTTCCCATTCCAATGATGAAAGTAAATAATTAACTTTATAAAAAAAGTTGTTCCGAAATGTTTCCTAAGCGATAACAAAATAGAATTCTTACAAAATTCAGCGTTGATCCTGTTTCTCGATTAGTACGACGGCTACTCGAACGTGGCGTCAGCTGATCGTACCGTTGGCCAATTTCCCTGTGAATTTTCTCTTTTTCTTTTGTCTATGCTCGACGTCAGGATCGTAAGCGTCGTAAGCGCAGCGGTGAATACCGCTGCACATCACCATACGAATATCGGGGGCTGCGCGTTCGCCATATTTGTATGCGTTGAATGCAGCCAGGATAGCAGACGCCATATATCCGCCACCGCCAATCTCAGGATGGTTATTCGGGTTAAATATATAAGAAATTAATAGTGCTGACCGTGTTTATGTGTTGAGTCACGCATAGTGCTCGCATAATCCTAAAACGCGTAGGCGAGATTTTGCGATATACACTTACATCATTAACTCTTCACGTCAGCAACGTAGAATTTTAATTTTTCTACCAACAATACCGGTCTTCGAGAAACAGAACCAAGATCAGAACCATTTATAGAAAATAAATCAACTATGAGAAGTGTCTTATGGTTAAAATTAGATGTTAAAAATATGTATTTATACAAAAAAATTTATCTTAGAAATAAATAATATAATTTTCTTAAATTAGATCTAATTTAGATTTAATTTAATTTAATTGGAGAGATTATTATTTCAGTTTGATTGTATTTCAAGTCCGCGAAAGTTATCGGTACGAAATTATATTTTTGAGATAAAATTTATTTAAATACATATTATTTCAATATTTAACTTTGACTGTAATTAGGCGCTTCTCGTACTAAATTTTTCGTTATTCCGAATTACCTATATAAAAATCTGAAAAATTCTGATCAAAGCTTTAATGAGTTTTATAGAAGTCAAGTCATATTTTACTTATTTTTTACAGATTAATTTATTTATCTACAAAAATTTATAATTAAAATATAGATGATGTCTTTAAAGAGTCCAGTTGTTGGCGGATTAATCGCATCTATACGTGCATTCTGCATAATCTATTGAAATGATCAAGCGTTTTAAATTTATTAAATTTATTTAGATCTTATAGCTATCGTAAATCAATATGTTATTCTTTCGTTCTTCTCGGTCGTTAAATAACATATTCAGATACACCGACCCATCTCTAAATAATATTTACCGCACGTTTTATTACGCTGGTTATTCGATAGCTCGCTTCTCGAACAAGGCGCCCGGATTCGGTTCTGTTTTCTTCTCTCGCGATCGACAGGATTTCGCATCGTCGAGTTCACATGCTCGGACAAATCGGTTCAATCGTTATCGCTCGTTTATCAACCGATGTATATAGTTCGTCTCGTCTCGTGCGTCTCGGGTTTCTCGTCGCCTTTCAACAGATATATCTTATCGATGGCGAGACGAAAAAGGAGAGACCCCGTCTTACTCGGCATACGCGGAACGTCTCCTATGTTAAATAGCATCGTACGCTTCTCGTATCGGTGTGTACACCTTCTTGCCTTCTATCTCTTATTCATTTTCACGAAACGATAGCTGCGACCAGCTATCGAATGTTACGTCTGGACGAAATTCACGATAATACGTACCAGTTGCATTCGCGCACGGTTCATTGTTACGTCATCGCGATATCTCAATTATTTCAGGCTATACCATGCGTTTGCATATATAGGTTTACGACGCATGTCTTCCATTGTTCTTCTAGAAATCATTCTCTTTCGCGTTTCTTGATCACGTAAGTCCCCTTCGTTTAACGCGATTTCTATCTCCTCTTTTCTTTCCCTTCTTTTCTTGTTTTGCGTTTTTCATTCTTGAACGTTATTTTTTATTTTTTTCTGAATATTCTTAGAGGCTTTGCCAGCTTTGAACAACAATAAATGTTTTATCTGTCCCTTTTATCTATCCCTTTAGGCTGATTATCATAATTTAAATCATGATAAAATAATGTAACTCTCTTTTATAGTTTCTCTTTTAAATTGATTTATTCAATTACGACACACCTTTCCGCAATTTTGCATAACAAGATGTAATAAAATATAATATACGTTCTCGCGTTTCTGTAACGTTGATTGTTTCTGACGTGTGTGAGTAGGAACTGTCGTGACGTGGCGATTAGAAACGCGATAGAGTGATAGAGCGACAAGTTACAAAAATTTCCGGTGATTACAGCTCGTACACGGCGCGCGATAATGTCGCACCTGTAATTCACCGGTGTAAACGCATTACGCCCGCATGCAGCTCGCGACAGGTGTACATTTTGTCGAGTCAATTAACGTACGCCATATTATAACTATATTATACGCTTGTTTAAGTATAGGTCGTCAATTTAAAACGCATTAAAATCTCGGAAGTAGATCGAGTGATTTTATTCCATTTGCTACGGACGGTTTTACAGCTAAATGTCATTCAGCACGACGGGATTGTAAGACAACGAGTATAACGGTGGACGATCTCGTTAGTTGATGCCTCGGGGGCCGACGTGCACGGCGAATGCGTTTCTATTTCCTGCCGGAACAGAGAGAGAGAGAGAGAGAGAGAGAGAGAGAGAGAGAGAGAAGGAACGATAAAGAAGAAAGAAAGATGAGTACTACGACGATAATGAGAATTCAGGTTGCTCATACGCACTCGTACATACATACTCTCGTCTCTTTCTCCCTTTACCGTCTTTTGACCCAATTCCTCGCTTTTCTACGTCCCTTTCTCTCCCTTTATTTTGCCTCGTACGCGCAATTCCTGCAGCCTACAACTTCGCTTCGACCTCTTCTTCTGCTGCTTCTCCTCTTTTTCTGTTGCTGCCGCCGCCATCGCCGCTGCCGCTTCGTCCTCTTCGCCTTTTGCCTCTTCTCGAGGCTACGTACAGGCTCGTTGCATTCCAGAGCCCCAAGAGTGGAAGGACCTCGTCAAGGCAAGCCAGTCTCTCGCGTACGCGCGTGATCTCGCCCTGTCGGCATGCACGTTCCTCAATGACGTTCTGCGCGCGGACTTCGCGAGAGTGTAACACCAACGATGCACCTGCCCTGATCACTCGATTCTCTTCTCGTCGACCCTTCTAAACTGTATCCCATGTGCGCCTTGTTAATCCTGAGGCTCAACATGATTTGCTATATTGAAAAAAAAGTACTAGTCAATATTTGCCTCGTAATTAATAAGACCTAAAATTTCAAAATTATAATTATATATAATACAAAGATGATAATTACAGCGAAAGAATAATTTTAAAGAAAACATAAGGAAATATTTTTTTAAGGAAATTTGAATACTGTAGGAAAAGTT